>X363_Desmarests_Spiny_Pocket_Mouse__coassemble_376_pt1 | contig 29997 bp, 23 predicted proteins | sample X363_Desmarests_Spiny_Pocket_Mouse__metabat2_high_PE_007 | metagenome-assembled genome bin X363_Desmarests_Spiny_Pocket_Mouse | reverse complement strand
TTTGACGACATACCGCTTGATGACACACCACCGCAGCTACCACCGCCTCCTCCACCAGAGGATGAACCTGACGAGCCTCCACCGTAAGATGAACTTCCGCCACCCGATGAACTACCACTGCTAGATGACGAACTACCTGATGACCCGCCACTTGACGAGCCCCCGCCCGAAGAACCTCCACAGCCGGATCCTCCGTTCACGGCAAGCAGCTGCGTTGTGTCCAATTCCAAAAAATTTTCAAGATTGAATTTCATGAAGCCTTCTTCCGTATTTTTTATCTTGTTTAAACCTAGCAGATTCTTCACAATTATGCAACCAACAAAACATACTATAAGAGGAGTAAAAAAGATTTTAATGTACATCGTGTGAAACTCGTTTCTTTTTGCGATTCACCCGCTGAAAATTAACTTTCAGTTTTTGCAAGAAGAAAACAAGGAGAAACCTTTTATTAAAAATATTAGTATATAAACCAGCGGACTCCCTTAATATTGCAGAATGATGGAAAGACAAGCCGCACCACAGTCCGTTTCATCATGCTGCAAAACTTGTTTGATTTTACTCAAAGGCTTAGTTCTCCATTTCTTCCACCGAAATTTCTTTGCTAGGCATAACTCCGTCATGAACACAAAAACGCGCCCTCAAATCATTGGAAACAGACTTGAACCACATAATATGGACGGTGCTGCATTCCTCCAATAACTCAGTCCCATTCAATTCCAACAGGTGAAGCGACCCAAAGCCCCACGACTCATCTTTTGTACAATCATGCATCTCAAGCTCATGAATTGTGTTCAACACATTAACGGAAAATGAACCTTCCTCTGTCACCACATCCACTTTCTGAATCTCGCAACTGACGACATCATACACACCGTCATCTTCAGGCTTCCATACATACAGTATCTTATTCTGCTTTGGAACAGTTGCGGACTCTACAAATACTATGCATGTCCTGCCAATCGCCCTGTCTGTATTGATGTCTAGAACATCTTCTTTTGAATCATCGTCAAACCGTTTCAGCACAGCAAGACAGTTGACAATGCCCTGCATTTTGTAAAAATACCATACATAGGCTGTTCCATCGTCATATCCCTTTGTGACAATCGTTGCGAATCGCTCCCGATTATAATCTCCCCATATCCGACTTTGAATGAACCTATCCTCTTCGTGAAAGAAGTTTGGAAGAGACTTTAATAAAAACTGCTCTGCAAAAATTGTTCCAGAAATGAAAAACAAAACAAAGGCAACTAATCTATTTCGCATAGTCCATATACCCATCGTGATTTACATCTGCAAGTTCAAACAAAACTGTGCCAGTGTTTTTGTCTGATATTATATAAGTGTCATAGTCATGGTGTCCAAAGCCTGCAGAGGGGCTTCCCACTATAGTAGAATAATCTTTTGTAACTACATAATCAGGATTGGAATAAGCATCATTTAATTCACCTTGATAATATCCTCGTTCAGAGCCAGCTGTATAACCACGCTCATTGTTCTTAGATAGTAGGTGATAGCCCTGTCTTTCCATCGCAGAAATAACATAAGGTTGATTTGTTCTATCTACTGAATCAGGTTTGGGCTTTCCCATTCCTCCATGTGTGCTATCAGAATTATTTTCTGAGAAATTTCCATCATACGAAGGAGCTGTTGCGCTTATTCCACTGCAACTTCCCCCGCCCCCACCAGCACCTGTTTTTACGCCAGAGCCAATGGAAACTGTTGTTTTCGTAGATCCGCCACAGCTACCTCCTCCTCCGCCACCTGACGAAGCACCGCCACCGTTTGACGACATACCGCTTGATGACACACCACCGCAGCTACCACCGCCTCCTCCACCAGAGGATGAACCTGACGAGCCTCCACCGTAAGATGAACTTCCGCCACCCGATGAACTACCACTGCTAGATGACGAACTACCTGATGACCCGCCACTTGACGAGCCTCCACCCGAAGAACCTCCGCAACCAGATCCTCCGTTCACGGCAAGCAACTGCGTTGTGTCCAGTTCCAAAAAATTTTCAAGATTGAATTTCATAAAGACATCCCTTTCATATACATATATATCGCAATTTAAAACTAACAGATTTTTTTTAAATATGCAATCGGGGGATGCTAACATGCTAGTTATTTTCAGAAGCCCATGATGCCTCACCAAATCCAACAACCCGAAACACGCCGTTTTCAAAATCAAACTGGATTTTCGCATTTTTAAAGGCTGCGTACCCAAGCAGATTTATCCGCGATCCCAATGCCCGCGCAACATTTGATGCGAACGGAATGCTACTGTCCGTTGTTTTAAAAACACGATGAACAGCCGTTTGTGAACCAATTTTTACTTCAACAGAATCAGTCCAATAGTCCGTCAAAGGAACTTCCAATGTAAAGCATTCCAACAACTCATCATCAGTGCAGACAGATTCCGACAGGTAATTGTCACGCACAAAAACTTCTGTGGAATCTATGTCAACCAGCGCCTCTTGCGACACGCCATTTATCTGTATCGGTATCACATATCCACAAAGCCATTCCACCTTCCGCATCGGCACATATTCTTCACAAATCGTCTCTCCATTCAAGATTATTTCTTGGTTCACATAATCGATGATAAGATTTCGTTCGCTGGAAAATGCGGAAAGTGCAAGCACACCGTCCACGGAATCTGAATATTTGGTATTTCCATATTGGTCAAAAACAAATTTTTCATCGAACAACCGTGCACCGTTCAACTGCAATTCGGAAAATGTCATAAACACCTTTCCGCTGTCTATAAGGGTTTCTTTATTCTTATGAATTTCATCCTCGCTTGCATCAGGGAACAACTCACGAGATTTCTCTTCTGCAACTTGATACAACACCGCCTTATCTCCCACGCTCTTTGCAACACCAGTTTCATATATAAAGCTACTGTTGAAGCTGACTCCAAAAAACACATGAAACACCTCGTCTTTTCCAGAAAGAACGAAATCCACTACAGGACGCGACTCCACCAGCACAAAAGGGATAGTGACACTTTTTTTGCTATTATAGCATGGTGTTGCTTGCATAGTCACAAGGAAAATTGCCACAGGAAGCATTAACTTAAAAAGTCTTGCAAGCCGTCGATAGTGAACATTATATATTCTACTTGCCAAAAAGATGATAGGCATAAATAATGAATCCCCCATTTCTCCATCCTATCAGAAATCAATGTTTACTTTAATTTCCACTTCTTCCAGTTTTCCAGAAAAAGTTCCTACTAGGGTTTTTAGATCTATACCAACTGGATACACATCAATGCCAAATTTTTCTTTACCTGGTGTATATTTTCCTGTTACATCAACATCTACAGTAACACTAAGATTCTCTTTTGGAGTTATAGTGAGCCCTTCAGAACTAATAGATACTCCAGATTGTTTTTTTCCTTCGTTTGATATGCTAGGCAAATCGTATCCCTTTGGGATTGAAATTCCTAGATTTGTCCCACTACAGCTTCCGCCGCCACAGCCTCCACTGCTTAACGATACGCCACTTCCGTTGCTAAGTGATGCACCGCCAGCACTTGATGATACGCCACCGCAGCTACCACCGCCTCCTCCTCCACCAGAGGATGAGCCTGACGAGCCTCCGCCGTAAGATGAACTTCCACCAGCCGATGAACTACCACTGCTAGATGACGAACTACCTGATGACCCGACACTTGACGAGCCTCCACCCGAAGAGCCTCCGCCGTAGGACGAACTTCCACCGCCCGATGAACTACCACTACTAGATGACGAACCACTAGACGACCCGCCGCCCGAAGAGCCTCCACACCCAGAGCCACCGTTCACGGCAAGCAACTGCGTTGTGTCCAGTTCCAAAAAATTCTCAAGATTAAATTTCATAAAGCCTTCCTTAATTTGCGACAGTGAGCGAATCTTCAGATTCGGGAACTGACACAAACGCAACTTCGTAATGAAATGAGAAGTTGCAGTGGATAAGCGAGTTTTGGAACAAAACTCGAGATAAAAATCCACACGCTATTTTAGTGCGGATTTTAAACCTTCTTTATTTTTCAACATCGCAGGAAGTGTCAGCTTCCGAGAATGTTGAGAATGCCATTTGCAGCGAAGTGAAGAATCGCAGTGTGATGAGCGAGTTTTTGCAAAAAAACTTGGATTAAATTCAGCGGCGCAATTTTAGCCGCTGAATTTAAATGTTCTTTTTTGTTTTTTATCGTGATTAAAACCTAGCAAAATTCTCAAAAATATGCAATCAGCGCAAAGTGGCGGAAGATGCATTTATTTTTTTTACCTTGTTTTTCAAAATTCGACACGAAGTCTACTTAAAAACCTTGTTTACCAAACTGCATATATCTTTTACAGTGATTATGCCATCCGCCTCCTCGGGCGCATAAATGTTTGAAAATCCAAGGGTTTCCGCTGCTTTTGCCCTCTGCCTGATTTTTGGAACAGCCCTGATTTCTCCTGCAAGGCTCAATTCTCCAATGATTGCGCTTCCCACTGGAATAGGAGTGTCCGTGCGCGCTGAATAAATTGCCGTTGCAAGGGCTGCGTCTATTGCGCTTTCGTTCAAGCGAATGCCACCCGCAACATTTATGTAGATGTCCTGTCCAAGAAATTGTATGCCTACTCGTTTTTCAAGAATTGCGGCGATTCGACTCACGCGTGCGGAATCTATTTTGTCGCTGAAAACGCGGGAGATTGCAGCCTTTGCAGGCGCGGTCAACGCTTGTATTTCAACGAGAAAAACCCGGTTTCCCTCAAAAACCGCCGTGCACGCGACACCTGCAGGCTGTGTTTCTCGCCGTTCTGAAAGAAACATTGTTGCAGGATTTAAAACGGGTTTTAAGCCGTCTTCCGCCATAGTGAAAATGCCTAGTTCATCAATAGAACCAAAGCGATTTTTTTGCGCGTGCAAAAACCTCACATCATCGGTGTTGCGTTCAAATGAAATCACCGTGTCCACGATGTGTTCAAGTGTTTTTGGACCTGCAATTTCTCCGTCCTTTGTGATGTGTGCAGTCATTATCAAAACAGAATCTCGTTCTTTCACCCAGCCCACAAGTTCATTCGCACAATATTTCAGTTGGTTCACCGTGCCAGGAATAATTCCTGCCTGCAGCGAACACACTGTTTGAATAGAATCAATGATGGTGAGACACGGATTGAGCGAATCAAGCGCATCGAGAATGTCTTCAAGCCTCATCGTACAAAGCACTTCGACTCCTGCGCAGTTTAATTTCAATCGATTTGCCCGCTCTTTTATTTGCGCAGCAGATTCTTCACCCGAAACATACAAAACGCACGATTTTTTTTCACGATAGGACGCATTTGAAGACGCATTTGCAATGTTTGATTTTGCGATGCTTGAGGCGGTCTGTATTAAAAGGGTGGATTTTCCAATGCCTGGTTCTCCGCCAATTAAAATGGCAGAGCGTTTTGCAGCTCCTCCACCTAATACCCTGTCAAATTCACTGATTCCTGTCATAAGTCTGTTTCGGTCTTCTACTGGAACAGCGTCAAGAGGCATAGGACGCGCTTTTTCCGTAGTCTCATGGGGTTTTCCATTTACCGAAAGACTTTCTCTGAATTCCTCAAATGTATTCCATTCGCCACAACGGGGACAATGCCCCAGCCACCCTGGATGGGAATATCCGCAAGACGAACACTTAAATGTCACCGCACCATTTTTCTTTGCCATATAATTCCTCTATATATATATATAGTATATATGTTTTTGTACATTTTGTGAGCGAAGCGAATAAATGTGAAGGCGAGGTCGATGAAACTTGCTTAAATCCACCTGTAGTTTTTGCTTTCGCAAAAACTACAAGACGAACTTTTACCACTATTTGTGGAGAAGTAATTAGTGCTCGTCCACTCTCCTTGTCCCCTTCGCTATCCTCTCGCAAGTTTTGTGAGTGCAACGAACGAAACTTGGAGGCGAGGTCGATGGTCTTGCTTAAATCCACCTGTAGTTTTTGCTTTCGCAAAAACTACAAGACGAGCTTCTACCATTATTTGAGGTGAAGTAACCAGTGCTCGTCCGCTTGCCCCTTGTCCACAAAAAAATACAAAAATGTGGATAACTTGTGAAAAACTTGTGTTTTTCTGTGGATTTTATGCGATTAAAATGTGCATTTATTCGGTCAGCCAATAGAAATATCTGCGTTCTCGCTCACCGCAACAATTGATTTGCACTCGGGGCATCTAAAGCGACCTGCGTGTGTTGCACGAAGCTGTTTACCGCAAACAGGGCATCTAAATATTTTGGGGAAGAGACTGTTTATAGATGTCTCTTCGTTTTTGAAAAAGCCTATAGCATCTTCAGCAGAGTCCTTGATATTAAAGAATTGTGAAAACCCCAAAAGTTGGAAGACTTCGTATACCTTTGGCTGAATATTTAAAAGAACAATATCGCCGCCCTTTGGTTTTATCATCTTTAAGAAAGCGGTGAAAGAGCCGATGCCAGTGGAAGAAACATAGTTCAATGTTGAGCAGCTAAAAATCAAGTTTGTGAAGCCAGCCTCAATAACCTTTATGATTTTCTTTTGGAAAAAATTAGAGTTGTATGTGTCTATATAGCCGTTGAGATATATAAAAAGCCCATTTTGAATAGAGTCTGTTTTTTCAAGAATAATTTTAAGACTTTCATCTTTTTCATCATCAAATCCTGTGACTATCGCATCGTTATTATTTATGTTGGGCATTGTATTTATCCAAAACCTCCAAAAACAAACAACAAGTGTTCATCGTATTAGGCTTGATTTCGAGTTTTTGTAAAAACGATAAAAAACATTCTTCCAATTGCGTCTTCGCGAATGTTTTTTTGCATAAGTATAAAACTCAAAATTAAACTTATTATCTTATTTTACCTTATATCAAGCCTTTATGTCAAACTAATTTTATTCGTAGGCACGTTTTGCTCGTTTTTCAGGTACGGTGTCGTTCGTAGGGCATAGGTGATTCATAGGATCAGAATGTGCAGACCGCTGAAAGCAGGAGAGGTTAATACAAATGGTGTTCGTCCGCCCATTCGGAGATGTCATCGGCAGAGACCGTTTTTCCTCGAAATTTGCGAATCATAAAGTCTGTGCAACGGATTAAATCTCGAACATTCGCAGGCCACGAAAAATTCATTATGAAGGTCATAGCATCTTCCGAAAGGTTCACATCGTTTACATCTCGTTTTTCAAAAATTTTATTCACAATTTCTATAATGTCTTCGGGGCGTTCTCGCAAAGGCGGAATTTTTATTACATTGTCAGAAAGGCGACTGAATAAATCTCGCCGAAAAAGCCCTTTGTTCAGGCTTTCGTTTATATCACTGTTCGTTGCAGAAAAGACTCTCACATCTGTCTTTTGCTCGACAACTGAACCGACTTTGTAGTAGCGTCCGCTGTCAAGAACGGTAAGAATGTCCTCTTGAACAGACGGCTTCATATTTCCTATTTCATCAAAAAAAATAATTCCACCGTCAGCGCTTGCAAAAAATCCTGTTTTTGAGATTGCCCCTGTGTATGCGCCGCTTGTCGAGCCGTACAGCTCCGATGCCGCGATTTCGTCTTTTAACACACTTGAATTTACGCGCACAAATTTTTTCATTGCCCTGCTTGAAATTTTATGAAGTGATTGCGCAAGAAGCGTTTTTCCTGTTCCTGACTCTCCTTCGAACAAAATAGAGCTGTCATCAAAGGCAATGTCTATGAGTTTTCGTTTTATGTTTGCAATTCGTTCTGATTTCCCCCAAAAACTACTGAGCTTTGAAAACAGAACCAATTCATTCGCTTCATAGTGATTTTGTTTTTCAGAAAGACGCTTTATCTTGTTGCGAAAAAAGGTTTGTTCGCATGGAATTTTTATCACATCTATTTGTTGTTTTTTAATTTCCTTTATGACAGCGGCGTTTCCACCATCGGCAAGCACTGCGACAATATTGCAAGGCATATATTCGCTTCGTTTGAAATAGCGGTGCACATCATTCACATTTTTAAAGAGCGAAATGTCTATTATGAGGTTTGTAACATTAAAAAAATCTTTTCTGTTAAAATCAAAAATATTTTGGTCTTGTCGTGGTAGAATTTTAACATCGAAATTGTATTTCAGCGCATTGTAACAAAAATGACTCACATCCTCACGAAATGTCAATAGATATGCTCTTGGCGAGATATTTGCAAGCACATTTTCACCTCTTGGACAGTCTATAGAAAATAAGCATGATTTTGTATCTCAAGTATGGGAAGATAAGAAACAGTTTCAATGGGTTTTTGATTATTTCGTGGTAAATTTCATGCCCCTTTTCAAATGTTTTGGGGTCGATTCGTTGAACACGCTTTGAGAATATGCCAATCGCCTCTTTGTAGTATAAAAATATGCTTGATGAAAACTGCTCTCGTCGTTTATACGCCCAGCACATTTTATCTTTTATGCCATCGCTCAACAGAACAAGGGAGGGCGATGCCTTATGTATTGCGGTGACAATATCACCTTCAATTGACTTTTGATAGTAGCCTGTGTGTCGTCCTACAATCCGCAGATTAGGGAACGTGGCCCTCACATTTTTTTCCGCTATGTGAAGCATTTGACTTCGGGAGCCGAGCAAGAAAATTGACTTGAAGTGGGAATCCAGCACGGACATAATGTTTATGACGGCATCAAATGGATTGTATCGAATGGGAATTTCTTTTTTTAGGAACGCCGCGCCCTTTAAAATGCTTTTTGAAATGGGAATGATTAAATCCGCGCTTTTTATGCAGTTTTGGAATTCGCCTTTCCTTCGAGCCTTGAGCAACCCCCATATTGAAAGAAACACAATTTGCTTTGTCCCTTTTTTCTCCGCAAGCTCTATGATTGTCTTTTCCAAGTCCTCAGGCGGAAGAATATCAATTGGCACGTCTAATAAATTAATTCTCTGCACACTCATAATTCCCCTCAAAGATTGCCGACTGCAACGCTGCTATTCCATAGAGTGCGGCAGTTTCACAGCGCAAAATATTTGTCGAAAAGTGAATGGGAATGAATCCTCTCTGTTGCAACACTTCCATTTCATCGGGAGAGATTCCACCCTCGCATCCAACGATTACCCCCACTTTTTTTATTTTTCGGCATTTTTTTTCTTTTTCGATAGGATTTGTGAAAAGGGAAAGTGCTTCTTTTATATTGTAGCTTTTTTCATCTCTTTCCCACAGTGCAATCCCAATGGACTCCTCTGCTGCGCCTTCTTTTTCCGCTTCCCAAAAATCAATCGCTTCCTTTAAAGACATCGATGAAGTGATTTCCGTTTGGATTGCAGAGCCGCTCTGCTGCATTGCCTCGCGAACAATTTTTTGTAATCGCGCGCGCTTTGCGTCGTTCATCGCAAGTGCGTTCCCTTTTTGTGAATAGTCTCCAATGACAGGAACAACGCATTTCACTCCGCATTCAGTCGCTTGTCTGATTATAAGCTCCATTTTCTGCGGCTTTGCAATGAATTGAAAAAGGTAGAATTCCGGTTTTATGTTCTGCGCGCTGTCATTTGAACTATGCGCTCTGTTGACTTCATTTTTTGCACACACTTGAAGAATCATTGTTTTTTGTGAGTCGGAATATGAACAAATGGTCGTGTCCACTAACGCTCCATCTGAAAGGCGCACCTGAAGCATATCCCCGCTTTTTAAACGCAAAACATCGTGCAAATAGTGGGCGTCTTTTCCATCCAGTGAAATAAGACCGTTTTTATCGGGGTTTTTTGGAGAGATAAATTGCCTCATTAATTTTTTAAGGCAGTGCTTTTATCTTCTCCGTTTATCTCTGCCTCCTCCTGAAGTTCTTTCAATGTCTTTGTTGATGCCACAAGATTCTTGAAATTTTTTGTTTCCCTCAATATTTCAAGAGCCTTGTTCAATTGAATGTCATAATCCAAATCGTAGAGAATTCCTGTCTTTGTTTTTTGGACTCTCATACGAATAAGACGGCGCAAAAGCTTTTGATGCAAGGCAGGATATGTTTTTTCAAGCTTGAGAGCGAATTCAGCGATGTCATCCTCTGTCATGTCCGCATGTGCGCTCACATAATCGTCTATTTCATTTGATTTGACGAGCTCAACATACGCTTTTTCTGCTTCCTCTGTAAATTCAGGGTATTTCACTTCAAGGTCAGGGGGAATTCCGATTTTATCGATGTTTGTGTCGCTTGGAGTGTAATAACGCGCCATAGTCATTTTTATCTCTTCGCTTTCCGAAAGCGGAACGACTTGCTGCACAGAGCCTTTGCCATAGCTCCTTTCTCCCACAAGATATGCAAGATGGTTGTCCTTCAGTGCGCCTGAAAGGATTTCCGATGCGCTCGCTGAGCCATGGTTTATCAAAACGACAATCGGCTTGTTCCGAACGACGGTTTTTTCCGCCTTCGCATTGTAAACGGAATTTTCAAAGTGCAAGCGGCTTTTTGTGGAGACAATCGGACCTTCGTCAATGAATTTGTCCGCCACTTCAACAACGCTCGTAATCAAACCGCCAGGATTGTCACGCAAATCAATAATCATATTTTCAAAGTTTTTTTCAGCGAATGAATCAAGCGCCTCTTGAACGCGCACAGGAGTTTCTGGTGTAAACTGAATGATTCTCAAATAGCCTGTTTTTTCAATCATTCCAAATTTCACTGTGGGAACTTCAATAAGCGCACGAATGAGCTCCACAGTGAATGTCATATTTTTTCCGCGTCTTACGGTAACATTCACTGCCTCTCCAACTTCACCGCGCAAATGGTCCAAAACATCCTGCATGGTCATTTCAGGCGTAGGCTTTCCATCTATCTCTATCAAAAGGTCGCCTGCAAGGATTCCTGCTTTCGCACCAGGAGTGTCCTCAATCGGGGAGGAGACTTCAACATAGGCTGGTTTTTCAACGGTTGATTCAACTGCCTTTGTGATTTGCAAGCCGACTCCACCGAATTTTCCTGTGGTAGTGTCGGAAAGATCTCTCATTGTATCCGCATCAAGGTACGAAGTGTAGGGGTCGTTCAAGGCGTTCATCATTCCTTTCATCGCGCCTTCGTATAAAACTTTTGGGTCGACTTCATCGACATAGTTTTGCTGAACAAAATCAAAAACAGAGCTCAATCGTTTTAAATATAAGAAATTGGAAACTTTATCATCGTTTACAGAAGATTGAGCGAAACACTGTGAGGAAAATATACAGATAAAAAAAATGGACAGAAATTGTAATGCTGCTCGCGCAACAGATTTAAAATATACTTTCATAGATGTATTTTATGCGATACGCATTTTTTTTTCAATGGCGAATGTGAAATGAATACTAAATTTTTTCAGTTGCATTGTATTTTCCAATCAATCCAGCCGCTTTTGAAAAAATCCTTTCTATATATTTTGCCTCGCTTTCCGAAAGGGCGGAGCGGGAAAGCAGACCTCGCCAAAAATGCTCCATATCGCTTCTTCCTGTGACGCTGAAAAATCCGATTTTCTGAAGGCTGTCCGCAATGCTTTCCACCGTTTTGTCTATTCTTTCCAAAGAGAGCGGTGTGTATCCTGCAATATGCTCGTTTTTCTTTCGGAACAGATGATAGCACATAATTTGAACAGCATGGGAAAGATTCAAAGACGCGAAATCATTACATGAAGGAATCGTAACGCCAACCGTGCATTCTGAAAGCTGCTCATCGGTGAGCCCTGTTCTTTCGTTTCCAAAAACCACAGCCACATTTGCGCCGTTGTTTGCACTTGCTTCAGTGTCTTTTATCGTTTTGCTGGTCTTTATGTCATCTTTGTTTTCCGCGTCTTTTCCTCCCGAAATCAAATTCGCGCTTTCAGCGAATTCCTCAGGCAGATAGAGCTTCCCCTTTCGCTTTTTTCCGCGTCGTCTTGTTGTTCCTGCTGCAATCGCACAGTCCTTCGTGGCATCATGAATGCTTTCAAAAAAATCCGCACTGTCATAAATATACGCGGCATGAATTGCAAGAATGTGAATTTTCTCTTTGTCGTAATCCGCTTTGTTTCCAACGATTCGTAAATGTGTGATTCCATTGTTAGCCATTGCTCGGCATGCAGCGCCAATATTGCGGCATTCATCGGGATGGTCTAAAACAATGACGATTTTATCTAAATTCATGGGGATACCTTTTTAGGCCTCTATTTAAATCTCCGCACGATTTCTGAAGTTTTTTCGGCCAACGCACTCATTGCTTCTTCTGTTGTGGAGTGACCGAAACTGAATCGCACGGCGCTTTCGCTTATATCGTGACTGATGTTCATTGCCTCAAGGACAGGACGGCTATTTTTTTTTGTGGAGCATGCGCTTCCTGTGGAAATATAAAATCCTTCTGCATCCAGCGCGCGCGCCATCACTTGTCCTGGAATCCCTTTGAATGACGCTTGCACTATCCAAGGGGAAAAATGCTCTTCATTTTCAATGCGGATTTCGTTGTTTTTAGCGCGACATTCTGGAATTATGGTGCATGTGGGGATTTCTAAAAGCATGCTTATAAATTTTTTCGTGTATTCAATTTGCGCCATGTATCGAGGGCTCTTTTCACGGAAAAAATATTTTTCAAGGCATTTAGAAAGGCAGATTGCTCCATACACATTTTCCGTTCCGCTGCGAATCCCTTTTTCTTGACCGCCGCCCTTCAAAAACGGCTCGAAAGTGTCTTTTGCATATAAAAGCCCAATTCCACGCGGACCTGCAATTTTGTGCGCGCTTATCGATGCGCTGTCTACTTTTAGGCTTTTTAAATCAAGGGGGATTTTTCCTGCCGCTTGCACACAGTCCACATGAATTTTGGGGCGGCGTTTTCCACGCGTTGCGTTTTCCACCGCATTTGCAATCTCTGCAATGGGTTGTATCGCTCCTGTCTCGTTGTTCACAGCCATTATGCAAATCATAACCACTTGGGGAGAAAGACATTTTAAAACCGATTCCGCTGTGACAATGCCGTTTTTTTCCGCGGGGATTGCAAGTGCTGCAATTCCGCATTTTTTCATTTGCAGCGCCATCTCTCGGACGGCAGGATGTTCAAGAGAGCTGAATAAGACCGTTCCTTTTTGCGGGCGGTTTAATACGGAAAGAAGAGGAATATGGTTCGCCTCTGTTCCGCCTGAAGTGAAATAGAGGGTGGTGGAGGGGACTCCAATCGTTTTTGCTGAAAGATTTCGCGCCTCCTCTAAAAGTTCGTGCGCTTCTTTTCCTGCAAAATGTGCGCTCGAGGGATTTCCCCACTTCTCTAAAGTGATGTTCAGCGCGGAAGAAAGAATTTCTCTATCTGAAGGACTCGTCGCGGCCCAATCAAAGTAATGCTCTGTTTGTTCAGGTGTCATTATCGTAAGACCTTGAGGATTTCCGCATCGTCTATTTCTTCGATGAAATTGTCGTTTAATCCTCTTTGCAAAACTATTGTGATTTTGCCCGAAGTGTTTTTTTTGTCTTTGTGCATAACATGCACAAGTCGCTCTCCAATTCCTCCTCCTGTAACATAATCGGGAGTTGGAGTGGTGTTCCAGCCGTATCTTTCCAAAATTGAAAGCACTTCGTCTTTGTAGTTCTCACTGCAGATTTCAAGATGTGCGCACAGGCTCACCATACGACCGATTCCCCATGCGACTGCATCTCCATGCGCGATTGTTCCCAACCCCGCAACGGTTTCAAGGGCATGGGCGAACGTGTGACCGAGATTGAGGAACTTTCTGATGTTTTTCTCCGTCAAGTCGGCTTCTACGACATGTGCCTTTGCCCTTACGGAGCGTTGTATTATGTCAAAAACCACTGCCTCGTCGCGGGCGAGGATTTTTTCGGATTCGTTTTTAAAGATTTCATAAAGCTCCTTGTCATAAAGAAGGGCGGTTTTAAATCCTTCAGCAAGACCGGAACGAAACTGTTCGTCTGTAAGACTTTTTGTAAAATTCGGAAAGTAGTGAATTTCTTCCGCTGGGAAAAATGTTCCCACCATATTTTTATACGCCTTGAAGTCCACTCCTGTTTTTCCACCGATTGCGGCATCCACCATTGAAAGGAGTGTAGTGGGGACAAATTGGACAGCCGCCCCTCTCTTGTACATTGATGCGGCAAAGCCTGTGAGGTCAGAGATGACTCCGCCGCCAATCCCAACAAACAAATCGTTTCGAGAAAAACCAGATTCTAGGGCGAATTCCACAATGCCGAGCGCGCTTTCTATTGTTTTGTACGCTTCTCCAGAGCCTAAAATAAGCAGAATATCCTGTTCAAATTTGCCGTCCTCAAAAAGCGCGGTGAAAGACTGCATACAGGGAAGACTTGCGACTGTTGCATCGGTGACAAAACAACGGCGACGATTCTTTTTATTTTTTTCATTATCCGAGGGGGGCGGTGCGGGGGTCTCCTCCGCAGAGGGGGTAGCGAACAACTGTGGGTTGGAAGCGAGGGGGAGACTTCCCCCCTTTCGTTTATAAAAAAGAGAGGTCAAGTCAGGCTCTTTTTCATAAAAGCGAACTTTCGTTTTTTCAGTCCCTGGACTAACCTTGGGGTATTTTATGAGAAATGAATTTTGTTTTTCTTTTGTAGCCATAGAGAGATTTTAATATGTTTTCGAGTCCATTGCAAGGATTTCGGCCCTCACTTTTTCAACTCTGCTTATTTCTCTGCGAAGCATTTTTTCGTAGTCCAACTCTCCTGTCTTTATTCTTTCGCGCTCATCCTCCCAGTTTTGCTTTGCGGTGATAAAAAGGAAGTTGAATTCTTTCACATTTGCTTTTTCCGCCCAGTTTTTCGCTTCCTGCCAGTAGTAAAGCCCTGCGTTGTAACAAGACAGGCATTTTTCGAGATTCCTCAAATACGCTTCTTTCCATGGGGCGTCATAAAAATATGCTGCCTTTTTATCATAGGTGCGACCGAGCCGCAAGTGCTGTTCAATTAACTTTAAATTGATGTGCATTTGAAAGAGGTATCTGTATTTTTCCCATTGCTTTTCAGTGGTTATTCCTGCGTCTGCGAACAATGGATTGCAAAAATCGGCTGCAGCAGCCTTTTCAAGCCAATAAATATTTTCTATGCAGTCGTCAGGATATTGCTGGTAGTGCACATGATAGAGTCTGTACCAATCCTCTTTGAATTTTACCATATAGGCATCGGCACGAGGAACTGTTGTTACTATAAAAGCAAACGCCAAGACAAAAACTTTTGCCGCGTAAAACACATTTTTTTTCACATTTAATGTATCGGCGGCTTTTTCAAGCAATCCCATATAAAATGTGCTATTTTCTCGGCAGACTCGGATGCGTCTATGGTGACCACATTCATTCCTTCTCCTTTTTCTGTTCCATCGTATTCCGCGATTATGGTGTCGTAGAGGGCGGATGTTTTCTTTTGGAAGTCGAGTTTTTCATAGATTTCGGGGTTGTTTCCGCGGCGTGCAACGCGCTCAAGCGCAACTTCTGGTGCGATTTTCATATAAAAAAGCCATTCGGGAAGAGGAAACGGGCTGTTCAGCAATTCGGGAAGCGCTTTTCCACAAGAAACAGATTGATAGGCAAGGCTTGAAAAAAAATATCTGTCTGAAATGACGATTTTCCCCATATTCGCTTGTTCAATAATTCCGCCCTTTCCGTGAACATGCTCGCATCTGTCCGCCGCAAAAAGATACGAAGCGGTTTTTTCATCAACGCAAAACTCGCCTTTAAGCATACGGCGAAGAAATTTTCCTGTCTCCAAGTTTGTTGGCTCTGCGGTGATAAATGTGTTCTCCATTTCAAGGCGATGCGCAAGCGCTTTGACCTGCGTTGTCGTTCCAGAACCATCAATTCCTTCGAATACAATATAATTTTTAATAACCATAAAACTTTCCTAAAAAAAACCGATTATATAGATAGGTTTTATTTTCTTTAAAATGCAAGGCAAAAACCATATCTTTATTGTATAGAATTTTTAGCGTTTCGTAAAATGAAAAGAGTATCTTTTAAAGAGTTTGTGAGCCTCTCAATTTTCTTTCTCATTGCAATTGCCTCGCTGTTTCTTATTCGACCAGCGTATAGGCAAATGTCAGCGCTATTAAATTCAACCGTTTTGTTTTTTTGTGATAGGATTGAGGAAAAGACGGGCATTTCAGTCTCGTACAGCTCGATGTCTCCGTCCATTTTTTCAGGACTGTCTTTGAAGAAGATAGAGCTACGCGATGCTTCCAGTGATAACACAATCCTTGAGATAAAGAACGCGGTGCTTCGTTATAATATTTTTCAACTGCTTTTTGGGGATAGAAGCAAGGCGTTGAAAACATTGACAGTCGATGGAGTGACATTTGGCTATGACAGCAGCGAGAATTATATGCTGTTGCAGAAGCTGTTCCCTTTTCTGATTGAAGAGAAGTCCGCTTCTTCTGAGGCTGTACCTTCGGAAAAAAGAGAGTCAGTGCAAAAAGACACCCAAAAAGGGCGGTTTGCGATTCTGCAGGACATTGTTTCTATGATTCCGTTTGGCGTTCTCATAAAAAATGTGCATATTCAGTTTTCAGCAGAGCAAAAGATTTTGGATGTTTTTATGCGCCGTCTCAATTTAAATCTTTTGCGGACGAGCTCTCAAATTGCGCTTGGAACGTACGGCTCTGTTTTGTACTCTGACACCTCAAACGGCACGAATTATTCCGTTAATTTTTCAGCGGATGGAACCATTGAGGAGAATGTCGACGGAAGCATGGTGAATTTACATCTTTCAGATTTTACCGATGGAAATTTCAGAGTGAACGCCTTGAATCTTCGGTTTGGCTATGATAGTCGTGCGATTTTTGTCCGTACTGTTCAGAACACATACCCGTTTTTGGTCTCTGGGAAATATGATTTTACTTCACAGAATATAAATGTCGCGCTTGAAACAAAAAATCTTGTTATCGGCGATTTGTTCTATACAAAAAGAATGACAGATGCAATTTCACGATTAAAGCACATGACAGTGGATATGACGGCTTCGGCGGGATATAACATCGCCTCGAAAACTATGGATTATATGGCGGATGGGGCCGTTTCTATTGAGAGCAAAAATAAAGACGAAAATGAAGGTGGACTTGAAAACGATGCTGAAAACGGCTTTTCCATTGCACATGCGAATGCGGTTTCCAATGTAAGTGGGAGCACAAGTGCCTCCTTGCCCTCCCATGCAAACGCCGACACCCTAAAAGTTACCTATTCTTTCCACGGCGATGAAAAAGCATTTGATGTGAAGAAAATCGCAGTCGAAGGAAAAAACATAAACGCCGATTATTCGGGAAGTCTTGTATTTGACGGCTTGAAGCTTTCGGGAACAGCGAATTTATACAACTACACGCTCAAAAATGGCGAGGTTGTTTCAACTGAAGTGTATATAGATTCTCGTGAAGCGGGATTTTTTTGCTTTGCGCCGCAGCTTTTGCTTGGCGAAAAGGCATTCACCGCATTGGAGCTTTTCGTTATGCCGCGGTCAGATTCAATAGACTTTTCTTTTTCTCTCTCTGACTATGCCCATTCAGAGGCGGAAGAGCCAGGGGGTGTTCGTATCGACGGCAGTTATATAACAGACACAAAATATCTTCAAGCGAGCCTCACTTCTTCAATGATGTATCTTGACAGCGTTGCCGAGACCGCCGCGTTTTTTACGAAAAAGAAGAGCTCGAATTTTGCGTTTTTAGAGCCGTTTGTGTTTAACGCCGAACTGTATTTTTCCAGCGACTTGAACACTTTTTCATACAATGTTCCATATATCGTTATTGCGAACACGCAAAAAGAAAATCAAGCGGTGTATCTTTCTCTTGACGGAAATGAAAATTCCATTCAGATAACACAGGGGAATGCAATCCTTGGCAAAAATATGATGCAGTTTTCTGCGGCCTTTGAACGGCTTGAAGATTCTTCGGAGTCGTTTTTTTCAGCGGATGTGAATTATGGGGCTATTCCCTATCATTTCAATGGCACGCTTTTACCAGGAACGGTTAATATAAGCGGAGACTATGGAACCGAATTTTATTTCCATAAATCAGGCTTCTCACGGTATGACGGCTCGTTCAGCTTGCAAGGATTTCCGCTTGTTCTGGGAAAGGCGATTCTGTCATTTTCTGCGGATTCGGGTTTTTCATACACGAAGTCCGATGGATTTGCGCTTTCAGCGAGTCGGATTATAGTGGAGGAAGTGGGCGGAAGATATAATTTTTCTCCGCACTTGGAGCTTTCCGCTTCGGTCTCGAAATACGGAGCGTTTTTAAATAAAATTGCGTATGAAGACAGGTTTTCTTCTCTTGAAGGAAAATCGGAGCTTCTCTGGAACATAAATGACGGAATTTTTGATTCCGCCACTTTTTCATTTAACGCGGCATCGACAAAATCCTCAGGCGAGAGCATAAATGTTTCTCTTGATGTTACAAATCCCAATGGGGACGCGTTTTCTCTGGACTTCTTGAAGCATGCGATGTACTTCAATGCACAGGCGGTTCTAGAGAAATTTTCGCTTGATAGATTCACTTCCGACACGAACAATAAAAACGCGGTGAATGCGACAGTAATTGCGAGCGGCACTGTGGATAATCCGTTTATCGGCTTGAATGTTTCTGATTTTAGCTTTATGACGGGTGGAAATTTGCTTAAAGGCGTGCTTTCAGCGTATTTTGAAGAACGGGTTCTGTCTATTGAGAACACGGAATTACAATATAACAAAATGACTTTTTCAGACATAAAGTTGAATTTTGACCTCAATAGTTTTTCAGGTCTTGCTTCAACTGTTTTTGACACAGAGGTTGTGCATCATTCAATCCATGCGCCGTTAAGCCTTGAAGTTTTTGATGCCGTTCCAAGTGAAAGCGGCATTATCCCAGAAGAATTTAGAGTCCGTTTCTATGCTCCAGAAGTCTCGGGAGATTTTTTCAAGGAAAAATTCCCCGTGGAAATAAACGCCATGCGCTCAAAGGATTTCACGACATTCTACACATCGGAAAATTTGGGTGTGAACGGAATGATAAATGATACTGGAGAAATTGATGCGCATGTCTTTGCAGGTGAAAACGCACGGCTTTCTGCAAGCGGCACATTTGGACGAACGCTTGACATTTTGATTGACGATGTATTTATAAACGGTGGAAAAATCCTTTCTTATTTGAATCTAGATGTGATTCGGTTCTATCGTGGGCTTATAACAGGGAAAGTCCATATTGGCGGTATGAACAGCGACCCTGATTTCACAGGGGTTTTGACCGTCTCGGATTTAGATATTACCCTTCCCACCACCATTCCTTATCACATCACTGCGCCCGATATAGATGTCGTTATGAATCACAAGGAAATGAACATCGCTGAAATTCAAGCCCTTGTGAAAAACAACGCCCCCGTGAATGTTGGCGCGGATTTTTACTTTGACCGCTGGATTCTCGACCACATAGACATCCGCGCATACACACCTCCGAATGTTTTTGCACCAGTTGATATTATTACAAGATATATTGAAATTGCAGGCGATGCTTCTGCGGATTTGAATATGATGTTTGACTTTGAGTATTTTGAAATCAACGGAAATGTCGCGGGAAAAAATATCATCGCAAAAACGAGCACGCGTATGATAGCCTCTCCGCAAGGCTTTCAAAGCAAGTATTATGTTCGCACCGACTTGGACATAAAATTGCTTCAGCACTGTACCTTCCGACTTGATCCTCTTTTGCGCGCTGTGCTTACTCCTGACTCTTCGTTTGCGTTCAAGTTTGATTCAGGGGAGTCTGCTATGCAGCTCGATGGAGAAATCGCAATAAGGACAGGAGACATCGCCTATTTAAACCGAAATTTCTATTTGAAGACTGGGACCTTGCGCTTTAATCCAAATGAAACCACATTCAATCCAATAATAACGGCGAGCGCGGAAACTCGCGAGAAGGATGAGGATGGAAACGATGTTCGGTTGATTCTTTCTGCGACAAACCAATATCTTTTTGATTTTAATCCGCAAATTTCATCTATTCCTGCGAAGTCAGAGGCGGAGTTAAACAGAATACTCGGGAATCTTGCGGCAGGAGATGCAGAGGATATTGGTGGATTCCTTTTGAGCGCAGGAGATTATGCGATACAGTCAACGGTCGGAAGATTTATTGAAAACAAGTTGCGTGATTTGCTGAAATTTGATATATTGTCAATTAGAACTTCTGTTTTGCAGAACGCATTGAAGCAGAGTCTTTCATTGAATAGTGCCGATTCAGATAAAAACAAAAATAAAATAGGTAACTATCTTGACAACTCGACTGTTTATATTGGTAAGTACATTGGAAGCACTTTGTATGCCGATGCGCTTTTGCATTGGTCGTATGACGAAACCAGAGTGGATGATAACTCTTCGGTTTGGGGTGGGCTTGTGTTTAAGCCAGAAATAGGCCTTGAACTAGAATCTCCGTTTGCTAATATCAGATGGAATATGGCTCCGGATATTACCGCTCTTATGAATAACAAGATTGTCGGTGCAACATCCGTGACGCTTTCTTGGAAATTTTCTTTCTAGAAAAAGAGGTTTGAGGAATTTATATGTTTTCGTTTCGCAGATTGTGTGGACTTGTGGCGCTTGTCCTTGTTTCTTTATTTTTTTCTTTTCCTTTGCTCGCTCAAGAAGAGGAGTCCGATTGGTATGTGGGAAAGACGATTTCACAAATTGATTTTGAGGGATTGCGCTCGGTAAAAAAATCAGAGCTTTCTGGGCTGATGAACAGTTTTATTGGCAAGGTTTTTACAGATGATGTTTACAGCGACATCCTTGACAGACTGTATGCCCTTGCCTATTTTGAGGATATTGAGCCGTACGCAAAGCATGACGCTCGAAACGCCGACAGAGTGATTTTGGTTTTCACCGTGAAGGAGCACGCGGTGATTTCTTCTGTTGAATTTAAAGGGAACAAGAAAATCCGTAACAATGAGTTGAAAGATACCGTGACTTCAAAGGTGGGCGATATTTTTATTGAGCAGACGGTTCTAATGGATGAACGCTCTCTCCGCGACTTGTATATAAAAAAAGGATATGCCAACGCGAGAATTTCGCACACCTCCACAAATGAAGGAGATGGCATAAAGCTTGTTTTTAATATAATTGAAGGTTCTGGAACTGTCATAACGGAAATCAATTTTACAGGAAATACGGTTTTTTCAGCGCGCACATTAAAGGGAAAGCTCTCCTTGAAGGAGGAGGGGTTTATGCGTGATGGTGCGTTTCAGCGTGCTTCTGTTGACACTGACAGGCAGGCGATTCTTGCGCATTATGCCACAAAAGGCTATGTTGACGCGAGAGTCATTGATGTTTTGCAGGAGAACTCAATAAACGAAAAAAAAGCCCGCGAGGAAGTGGTGCTGACATTTGTTTTGCAGGAAGGAGATCAATATACATATAGCGGACTTACAATTACAGGCAATGAAATTTTTTCAACTGATAAATTGATGTCTTTTGTAAAACTGAAAAACGGTGATATTTTTAACCAGACAAAATTTCAAGAGGGCTTGGCCGCCATTACCAATCTGTATTATGAAAATGGATATATGTCAAATGAGTTTTACCCAAATGTTTTAAAAGACCCCGAACGATGCACCGTTGGGTATGCGCTTACCATTGTAGAACGCTCTCGCGCTCATGTTGAAAATATCATTATAAAAGGAAATACAAAAACCCAGGAGCAGGTTATTTTACGCGAGCTTCCAATAAAGCCTGGCGATGTGTTTTCTCGCGATAAAATTATGGCGGGTATGAGAAATCTGTATAACACGCAGTATTTTTCAAGTGTCGTGCCAGAGCCTGTCTCGGGGTCGGAGGAAAATCTTGTGGATCTCATCATTACCGTTGAAGAGCAGTCCACAACATCGTTGCAGCTTGGAATGACTTTTTCGGGCATCGAAGACCCTGACGACTTCCCAATCTCCTTGTTCTTTAAATGGCAGAATTCAAATCTCAAAGGACTGGGGAAAACGATTTCGGCGGGATTGAGTCTTGCTGCAAAAGACCAGTCCGTTGACTTTTCGTACAGTCAAAACTGGATTGGTAACCAGCCTATTCAGTTCTCTGAGTCCATTTCGCTTTACCACTCAAATTCATCTATGTTGCTTGCGAACTGGCTTCCATCTGGTACTCTTGACGACGATTATTACTATAGCAATTACACATCATGGGGGGCGTCGCTCGGCACCTCATTTGGACGAAGATGGCTTCCTCCGTTTGCAATTCTCACCATTGCGGGCGGAATGACCAATTCATTGACAGACAATATTTATAATGAAGAGACATATGTTCCAATTGACGCAGGTATCAGCAAATATGTGAATCGTTTTGGATTGAAGAATTCTTTGTACGGCTCTATTTCTCTTGACAACCGTGACATTAACTACGATCCATCAAACGGATGGTTTGTCAGCGACCGAATTGCATGGTATGGATTGATTCCAGGGCTTGAGCACGAGTTTTATTTGCGAAACGATTTGAAGCTTGAAGCGTATTATCAACTTTTTGATATTCCAATTGCTGGTGGATTCTGGAATTTCAGGGCTGTTTTGGCGGCATATACAGGACTTACAACGATAAACCCAGTCCCTGGCACTCCGTTTGGTTCTTCCAGCAAAGTGTATATAGACGGTATGTTTAACGGGCGCGGTTGGACCGATATTTACAATGAAGCAAGGGGCAAGATGATGTTTTCAAATCGTGTTGAGCTGCGAATCCCCATCTTCACTGGTGTTATCGGAATTGATGGCTTCTTTGATGCCGTCGCCATTGGAGACGAGCCAAAAGATTTGTTCACTCTTAAAAAAGAGGATTTTTTCTTTAGTTTTGGACCTGGCATCAGATTCCTTGTGCCCCAATTCCCGCTCCATTTGCTCTTTGCATGGAAATTTAAATGCGAGGACGGAGATTGGAAGTGGGCTGGCGACTTAAACAAATACGACACAAAAACATGGGAATTCGTGCTTTCATTTAATATTACAAATAGATAGTGGCTGGTTGCGAGCGGAAAATCAGTTTTTGGTGGTCGTGAACTAACCCGCACTTTCTTCTTGAGAAGAAAGTGCGGGTTGATGCCAGCGGTGTTTGAGGGGGCGTTGCCCATTCAAACACCGCTGTACCGCCTCTCCCCTGCACATGAGAGAACAAAATCTCCAAGTGGGGAAATGTGTATAATCCTCTCTACTTCAGAATTTTGCAAAATGTTTTGATGTAGTCTATGAATGATATATAACTTAAAAGCAGGCAAATTGAGAATAAGACGATAGCAGCAATTTTAAGTTGTTCAAGACAAGGAATCTTTATGTTGAGTCGCAGTGCAGATTCTATTGCAAGGGCAAAAAATCCTGATGTTATGTAGAAAACGGTTTTAATTTTTCCGCCTTTGCGCGCCGCGATTGCAACGCCTTTTGATACCGCTATCATTCGAATAAAATTCATTGAAAATTCCCGATACAGTATCAGAACAAATATAACGAGTGGCATATATGCGCCTATATCCGCTGAAACAGACTTCGTGGCGCACAGAAAAACCGTAAGGTTGAGAATGACATCTGCAAATGGATCATACAGTTTCCCAAAGTCAGAGACTTCGCCGTTTTTCCGTGCGAAATAGCCATCGAAATAATCAGTAAGTTCAAAAATCGCAAGCAAAGGAATCATAACAAAACTTGAAATTTTCCAAAGCGGCTCTGAATGTGTCCACAGTGGAATATTATAAAGCAAAAAGAAAATTGGTGCGAAAGCGAGACGCATTGTTGTGAATTTGTTTGAAAGTTTCATAAGGCTTTTATTACATCCTTTGTCCTATATTTTATAAATGTGCCTTGAAATCTTGAACAACGCTGATAGCGGATGTTGTGTTGTATTCTGGAAGTTCAATAGAAGCGATTTTTATAGCCCTTTCTACAAGCACTGCTGAATCCGCAACGCCTTGAAGCACGAGATTTTTTTCATTTATGACTGCGCGAAGGAATTCAATATTAAGTTTATATTCAAAAACCAGTTTGTTCACAAGATGTTGGCATTTCAAAAGCTCCTGCAGTTTTGCCTTGCCTTCCGCTTCTTTTTCAGGCGTTATGTAGTTTTTTACAATAAGTGAAATGGTATCTGCTGCGGCTGGCTCATCAAATATGCCTGTATTCAAAACCATAAGAAAATGTGATGCATCATCAATTTCAACATTGAAAAATGACTTGTGAAATCCCCTTCGGTTTGAGTCGCTTTCTGTTATGCGTTGCAAAGCTTGTTTTTCATTCCAAGAGAATTCTTTTTGCAGCCGTGCCATTCTCACATCGTCTTTTGCAACAAAACGAAGCGCAATCAAATTGGGGAGCGTTTCAAGAATTACAAAAGCGCCACGACCAATCAGTATGCAGTTGTCTTCTTCTGCCGCCTCAAGAACCGCTGTTTGTAGATAATGCAGGTATTCATCGCGGTCTTTTACTAGAGATGCGAAGAAACCAGGTTTGCGCTCGTCGTATTTTTTTAATTTTTCCTCGGGAAATCCAAGGGAGACGATTCTTCGTTCAATTTCCTGCCGATTGATAAATTTAAAACCGATTTTATTTGCGACTGTTTGGGCAACCTCATCTCCTAAAGCCGCTACCTGTCTTGATATTGCAATTACTGCCATTTTTCTTACCTCCAATATATTAGTTTGACTTATTTTCCATATGTTTCATATTCTTTTGAAGCATCGTAAACGCCTTCCCTATGCTCTCCATTTATGCTTGGAATTTTTATTTTCATTCCAGGCTTTATAAGATGTGGATTTTTAGGGTTTGGCATATTTTGTTTGTTCTCTTGATAAATCTTTCTCCACAGAAATGGATTGTTGTACACGCAAGGTAAGGCGGCAATGTTCCAATAGCAATCTTTTGCTTCTGTCCAAGAGGTTACAATATAGTATTCAGGAAGAGCGGCTAATGTTGATGCCTTGTCACGAGCCATCATTCTATCAATATATTCCTTCGATAGAGCCGCATTTTCAGCCGCTTTTTGCGAATATTCAACTGCATCATCATAATGCCCTGAGTCAAAAGCGATTTTTGCTTTTTTTGTGTATTCATCAGCAAGTTTTTGATATGTGTTGTTCGTGTAGCTTGCGGCAAAAAGTGTAACTGCGCTAAAAATGGCAAGAACCATACATAGTGACTTTTTCATTATTCTTCCTCCATCACAGGGGATTCAACTTCTACAATCTCTTCCATTGCTTCTGTTTCAGTGCTTTCTGTTGGTTCTTCACCTACGATTGCTTCATATGTTTCAGAGGCTTCGTCATCTATTGCTGTATTTTCTTCTGTCTTTTCAAGTGTTTCTATCGCTTCTTCTGACGATGTGTTTTTTTCCACAGCTTCAGATGCTTCAAGAGTTGGAGGGGCGTTTTCTGTTGTTGACGCTGTTTCTTCCGACTGTTCTGTCTCTATGATTTCCACGGATTCTTCTGGTGAGTCTTCAACATCTGTGATTGGATTAAGTGACTCTTCGTTTTCCTGCAAGCCAGAATTGTCTTCTCTAGACTGCTCATCTTCGGCGGTTTCTATTGATGTTTCCATTGATTCAGAATTTTCTGTTGTCTCTTTCGTTTCAAGGGGGACCGTCGTTTCAGTCTGTGGTGCTTCTCCTTCTTCTGTCGCTGGAGCTTCTACACATTCTTCTGTCGTTCCTAATCCTTCTCCATTTTCTTCGCACTCTTCTAAAGGCTCTTCTGCGGCTGGGAATTCTTCTGTCGCTTCTTCAGATTCTGCATTGTCGTCTGTTACGCTTTCTTCTTGCGCTTCTTCAATCATCTCCATTGTTTCTGTGCTCTCGACAGTTTCTGTGTCTTCTTCTAAAGTTTCTTCTCTTTCTACGCCGTCTTCAATCATCTCCATTGTTTCTGTGCTCTCGTCAGTTTCTGGTTTCTCTTCTACCGTTTCCGTATCTTCTGTTTCAACGGTCTCTTCTGAAGCGTTGTCGTTTGCAGTCTCTTCTGACTCCGCGCTTTCTTCCGCTTCGTTGGTTGGCACAGCGTTCTCTACAATTGCTGTTTCCGTTTTGCTCGCTTCTTCGACCGTCTCAATCTCTTCTGTCACCTCTGTTTTATTTTGTGAAGCTTCGTTGGATTCTTGTTCAACTTCTATCGCTCCTTCCGATGCAGCGTCAATGTCTTCGGGAATGTCGGCTTCAAGGGATTCGGGATTTTCATATGTGTCAGATTCAAGGAGAACCACATCAGATGCTTCAATTCCCTCGATGTCATCCCCCTCAAGAGGCGCGTTTTTATCCGCGTTTTGAGCGTATGAATATGCGTCATCAACCTGTTTCTGTGAGTCAATCATCGCTTTCTCTGCGTTTGCCCGTCGTTCTGAAACAATTGCATAAACAGCGGTGAACTGCTCTTTTGCCGCCACATAATGCCTATACGCGGATTCAGGATTTTGCATTGAATATGCTGAATCGCCTTTTCTAAACTCATCAACAGCGGCATTGTACTCCTCTTTTGATGCAACTCCTGCTCGAACTGTGTCTGCATTTCGTTTTGCGATGAAAGCGTTTGTCCGTTCTTCTTTCGCATGGGCTCTATATGCTTCAAAAATGACATTCTTAAACTTTCCGTTCGCGTCTGTTGCTGCTTCAAGGAGCGCGTCCGCATTTGCCGAGGCGTCTTGCCACAATTCATCGGACTTTGAAAGAGATGAGCATCCATTGTCGTAAGAAGTCCTATCGTAATCGGCAAAGTTGTTTTCATCTATTTGATTTTTTGCTTTTACGGCGAGCGAATATTGCTCCAAAGCCGAATAAAGTTTTGCAATATTATCAAAATCAGAAGAGGCATCCTCGCCTGCATTCGCCTTTTCTTTTGCCTCCCCATAAAGCGCATCTATTTCTGCGAATTTCTCAGGGAAAGCTGTGTCCGCGCCTGCGTCAATAGCCGTTTGTCGTGCGGATTCTGCTTTTTCAAGTCCTGCTTGATTTTCAGCGGCAATATCAATAGCGGATTCTGCGTTTGTATCAGAATCTTCTGGGGGATCCAATTCCTCTGTAGACGCCCCCTCTTCAAGAGCGTCTTCAATCTTTGGTTCAGCGGCTTTTGAGTCTGGCGCTGGTGTAGAGCCACATGATGCAAAAAAACTCGCAAGAACTGTGGCGCATACAAAAATAACAATTGCTTTTTTCAATCTTTTTTATTCCTTGTTATAGCGAGAGTTTTGCAAAATAATGCCCGTTTCAGCAGGCAGAACTATTTTGAAGGCCTCTCAGGTATTGCTTATAGGCTTGATTTCACGTTTTTACAAACACTAAACAAACATTCTGGTCGCAGAGCTGAATTACGAGCAAACACTCGTTTATCGTTTATATATCAGCGACAGTTAATCGAAATTCTCCTTGCACTTTTCGGGTGCGTAAAAAAGTGCGGGACGGCTTTACAGTTGAGGCTTTCCCAAAATTGCAATTTTGGGAAAACTACCCTAGATGTTTTGTTCGACTGTCAGTATCCGCCAGTATATTACACAAAGTCTTATTCTTTGCGCTATGTATTGTCTAAAAGTGATGAAACTTTCGTGGTCAGCCTCGTTCCTTTGCGAATGCCACCTTTCATAAATGAAAGGTGGCATTCATATTTATATTCTATAGTAATTTGAGAATACTCGCAAGTGTAAATTTCACGGCTTCAGCACGAAAAATTATATTCATAGAGAATACGGAAATTATTGAAAAAGAACAAAATGAAATCCGCTCCCGGGCAATGGTTTCAGAACTCTCTAGCTCGTTTTTGTTGCGAACAAAAACGAGAAGCGGAAGTCTTGGAATAAAAATGCTCAAACAATGCACCTTCCGTCCCCTCGCGCTCCTTTAATTTTGCGTTGTTTTACAAAATTTTTACATTTTCCTCTCGTTACAATTTTTCGTGCCGAAGCCCTGGTGATAGTCATAAAATCCCCTTGATTTAACTTAAAAAATCAATACACTAAAAACTATGAAAAAGTTTACTGTGTTTACAATCATTATTGTGATGTTTGTGGTGTGTTCCTGCAATTCCGTTCCTGAAATTCCGTTGACAGCGACTTCAACTCAGCTGATACAAATGGGGCAGGATTCCCTTTCAATGAAAAACTATGTCGCGGCGGAAACTTATTATAACGCTGTAATCCAAAGGTATGGAATGGACACAAGAGTTTACATTGAGGCTCGTTATGAACTAGGACATATGTACCTTCAGCAAAAAAAATACCAAGAGGCGTATAGAAATTTTTCTGAAATCCTTGAAATTTTTGAAAACGCTGAATACGGCTCAATTCCCGCCTCATTTAAAAAATTGGCGCAGATGGGCATAAATAATATTCCCGAAAAAAATAGAACGCTTGAATAGATAGTGTGAGATTCGGCTTCTATAGTAATTAAGCCTTTTAAAATGTCGCCCCTCTTGTACGCTCGTTTCCGCTGCAAGTCGTTCGTCTGCAACGGGGCGTTATCTCCGACACTACTCTTACAGAATCTCTCTGTCGATTAGTTTTGTGCGAACATGTCACCGCTTTGTTTGAGGCTGTTCTGTTCAGTCACAAATTTTATAAAGTAATCTTCAATAGTCTGATGAGGACCTTCAAGGTTCATTCGACTTCGTGCGCGCGCATTGTCACGGCGGACAGTGTAGAGCGTGTAAAAATCGCGGTAGTCCATACCAGCATCCGCCTTTATATGCTCCTCTAAAAACGATGAAACTTCGTTTCGATTGATGGCAGGAATCCCCTTTTGCTTTAAAATCTCTCGCAGCTTTTTTATCTGTTCATACGAAATGCCAAAAAGAAATTCCTCCATTGCGGAGGAAACTCCTTTGTCGCTCATTTTCTGCTTTATAAACTGAATCCACTGCTCGTCCATCTGAATGGAAATTAACAAAAGCTCGCTTGTCCCCATCATAGTGCCAAACGCAGGGGCGAGTTTTCTTCGAGCAAGCCAAACCGCTTGCAAAACAGGCGCGACAGATTCAACAGTTTGGTCGTTTCGATGCTCCCAAAGCAAAATAAGGGCGAGCGCCCATTGTCTGCGGAATTCCATAGGCTGTGTCGCATCATTCATAAGATTCATATACACATCCTCCGCCATAAGAGTAAACATCATTGTTATTGTTTCAAGCTGCAACGCCTGGGTAAGCTTTTCAGGAGTGCCAAGCCGCTCGCTGATGCTTGAAAGGGAGGAGAATGTGTGAATCTTTGAAACGATATACGCCTTGCCCAAAACCGCTTTTGATGGAAGCTGCAGTGTGGAGTCCCCTGCGCTTTGGTGCTTGATGAGAGAGTCAATTAAAAGCTGTGGCGTTCTTTCTTCGGTCAGCGCACTATGGCGTTCAAGAAGCGAAGGAAAGTTTTCAATCGAAGCCGCAAGCTCATGCAAATCCTTCATCCTGTCTTCAAGCACATCAAATCGCTCAGGATCCCTTTCTTTGACATAAGTCATCAATTCATCATAAAGAGCCTTTTCATTAGGAGTGAGAACAATAATTCCCTCGTCCCCCTGGTGCGAAGCATAGTCGGATTTGTCATAGAATTGAGAAATATCAACTTGTGTAAATGTATTCTTGTCAGCCATAGTCAATCTTTTATATTATACAACGATATTGCATTAGTTTTCAATTTATTTTTAATTTTTTTTCATTTTGAGGGCGAAGGGGCGAGCGCGAGTCGGTTTTTTATCAGAGGCGCATAAAAGCTCGCCTCTCAGTTTTCTCGCGAAATACAAAATACACTCGGTTTTCATTTTAGGGGCGAAATGAAAACACCCAATCGGGTGTTCCGGGGCCCGCTCAGTGCTCGGTCCTGCAATCCTCTTCAAGCCTTGCAGGACTGCTTCGCACCCCTCCATACCCGCGCCGGCGCTGTCGTTCAGTGCATCGCTTCACATCAGTTTTTTATGCATCTGCCATTCCGCACTGCGCTGCGCACTATAGACCCACGGCTTCAGCACGAAAAATTGCAGCGAGAGGAAAATGCAAAAATTTTGTAAACCAATGCAAAATTAAAGGAGCGCGAGGGGGCGGAATATGCATTGCTCGGTCATTTTTATCTCTTGACTTCCGCCTTCAGTTTTTGTCTGCAACAAAAACTGAC
>X363_Desmarests_Spiny_Pocket_Mouse__coassemble_374_pt1 | contig 30061 bp, 26 predicted proteins | sample X363_Desmarests_Spiny_Pocket_Mouse__metabat2_high_PE_007 | metagenome-assembled genome bin X363_Desmarests_Spiny_Pocket_Mouse | reverse complement strand
TGATGTCGGAAAAAAGATGCTCCTTCAAGAAAACATCGGTCGTCTCGGAATAGCCAGTCGCAGTCGGACGACCTTGCGTTCCGTTTTGATTGAAAATCTTGTTGATTGTGGCAAGACCAAGCGCATAGCGGTTTTCAGTCGGGACGGCATCGGGAGTCGTTCCGTAAATAACATTTTTTCCAGCCGCCTCGCGCTCCTTCACGACTTCAACCAAAACGCTTTCCGCATTCAAGCACCGCGGAAAACCAGCGTAGGCGTAAAGCTGCAAAAATATTTCGCCTAAATCATTCACAGTAAGACCGCGATCCAAAGCGACATCCACTTCGCTCTTCAATTTTGCCAAGTCGCCTTTCGCAGACAACGCCGCCACAGCGGAAATGGACTGTTTTCGTTCAGAAAGATTCATAGAGCCTCCTTTGGATTGCTTTGAAAATGCCGCACAAGCGACAAGCAAAGCCGTTGCTAAAATTACAACACATTTTTTCATTTTCTACTCCCATAAAAAGTCAAGAACGAAATGTCAATTTCGTGATTGGCTTTTTAGCGTGCGTGGCAAGCAACAAGTTGCTTACCACGCACAAGTATATGACAAAGTTTGCAACGCAAACTTTAGTTGATAAAAAGCCGCGCCATTTGTGCGGTCTGTTTCATACCTCCCCCAAGAAAAAATTTTGAGCAAGTTTCAACTTGCGATTTAGGTAAGTTCTCAACTTGCCATAAGTTTTTCCGCCTCGAGCGTGCGGATCAATCGCGCGGGATTTCCTGCCACAACCGTGTTCGCCGCCACATCGTGGGTAACAACACTTCCTGCGCCCACAACTGCGTTTTCGCCCACCGTAACGCTCGGAAGAATTATCGCGCCCGCTCCAATCCAAGTGTTCCGTCCTATGTGGATGTCCTGAATCGTTATGACGGCCCGGTCATAGAAGTCGTGGTTGTTCGTAACAATCGAAACTCCCATCGCAATCTGCGCACCATCCTTGATATAAACATTTCCCGCCGCCATGCATTTGAAGTACGGATTTATGTAAACATCGCATCCAATATGAACATTGTCCGCGATGTTCACATAAATCGACGGATGGACAAAACTATCCGCGCCTATATCAGGAAAAAGTTCATGCATAATTTTTTCTCGTTCCGCGCCGAAAGGAAGCACCGCATTGAAGTGCAAAAGCGCTTGTGCCGTGCGCATTATTTTTTCGCGCCGCTCTTCGTCCTGAATCCGCAAGTCAAGCCGTTGCTCTTTCGTTTTCATAATGTGATTTTAGCAGAACGGCGCAAGATATGTCAAATACTTTATTTGTATTTGATAAATATGCTTTTTAGGCATAACTTATATGGAGGAAACACCGCTACAAGGATTTTTCCTTCCGCCATCTTCGCTTCAAATTATCTATAGCAATTTTCAGCAATTTGTGTCATACTTGACCATGGTATATTATGTACGAAATACGAAATGAAATGCACAACACTATTTTCCCCGAAAAGCAAAAATCCATTGAGGACGCCCTCTACGAACTGTATTTGGAATTTCTAAACGAAAATACAAATAAATCTGAAAGCACGAAACAAGAATATGCGATGCGAATGGCAAAACTCAAGGCGGCAAACTTGGAAAAACAGTCGGCGAATTCCTTGAAAGTCGCATCTTCTGATTATCGCTCCGACATAAACTCGTTGTTTCCAGAGCTTTTCCTCACACCCTTTTCCGCGCCCAAAACCCCCTCGTTCACATTCATTGACTTGTTTTCAGGAATCGGCGGATTTCACCAAGCGATGCACCAACTGAACGGAAAGTGCCTACTCGCCTCCGAGATTGACAGCTTTTCCATAGACACCTATTTTGACAACTACGGAATCAATTCATGCAGGGACATCACAAAGATAAATGACGACGCCATTCCAAAGCACGATGTTTTGTGCGCGGGCTTTCCCTGCCAAACATTTTCAAAAGCAGGAAAACAAATGGGATTTGCAGACCAAACAAAAGGAACTTTGTTTTTTGAAATAGTGAGAATTCTAAAAAACGAACAAATCCGCCCGAGTTACATAATCCTTGAAAATGTTCGCAACTTACTTTCGCACGACAAAGGCAACACCTGGAAAGTGATTAAAAAAACATTGGACGAAGTTGGCTACAATTTTCAGGAAGTCTTGATGAGTCCGCATCAGCTTGGCGTTCCTCAACTTCGCGAACGCGTCTATATTCTTGGCATCAGAAAAGAGCTTTACGATGGAAAGTTGAGCTTTGACATTCCAAAAGCGGGCAAGAAATCTCTGAACATTTACGAAGTCGGAATAATAGATGAGAATCCCGATTCAAAATACAGAATCTCGGCGCACGAAGAATCCGCCTTGAATTGTTGGGATGAATTTTACAAAGGCATAAAAGAAACGGTAATCGGATTTCCCATTTGGTTCTCGGAATTCAAGGCGACCTACGACACAAGAGCCCTGCCCGACTGGAAGGCGGACATTTGCCTCAAAAACCGCGCGTTATACAACAACAACAAAGAATTCATAGATTCGTGGGCGGAAAAATGGGACAATCTGAACGGACTTACGCCAACCGAAAGAAAGTTTGAATGGCAGGCGGGCGACGCAATAGAATCGCTTTGGGATGGATTCATTCAATACAGACCATCGGGAATCAGGGTGAAAAGACCAGATTCTTTTCCAGCGTTGGTTGCGATTGTGCAAATTCCTATTATCGGAAAATACAAGCGGCGTTTGACTCCTCGAGAGGCGGCGCGGCTTCAAAGTTTTCCAGATGAATTTATGCCAAACACGAACGACCACCAAGCATACAAACAATTCGGCAACGCAGTAAATGTAAACTGCGTGAAGTTTTTGGCAGAGCAACTTTTTAAATACGGAAAAGGGAATTGAATTATGGCTAAAGCTTACAAATCGGGAGAATGGGCGAAAAGTGGCAGAGTTATGCCAGGACAGCGAAAAAAGGAAAAAGTCATAGACCAAGTGCTAAAGGACGGTTCTGTCGTTCAAACGAACGAAGACCAAATACTCAGAGGGAAAGAATTCAAACAGTTGTTTGCAAATCTTTTTCCCGATGCAATTGAAGAATCAGGACGAATATTTTTGCCTCGCATTTCAAAAAACGGAAAAGCGGTAAGCTTGTATACAAGAAATATTTATCACTTGGGCGGCAACTGGAGTTCGGACAAAAAGCGCATTGAAATTGGAAAAGACTTTATTTCATTTTACGAAAACTGCAAAATCAAAGACATCGAGCCGATTTTAGTCGGCTGCTATCATTATTTTCCTGATGGAAAAAGCGGAGTGATTCTGCTTGTCTGTTTTAGCGCGAAAACATATGCGTCACGAAATGTGAACAATTCCGCTGCTCACATTCATACAATAGATTTGCTCAATGCGCTAAAAAATGGAATTTACAGACGAATCGACAAGTCGAAAAATGAATTGTTGGTTTTGGACAAAAAGAATTTTGTAAATTACATAAACGGAATAAGAACAGCAAGCGAACTGCAAAAAGTGAAAGCCGACAAAGAAATTCTCGAATATTTTGGAGAACTTTATAAAACCATTCCGAAAAAACTTTATGGAATAAAATGCTACGAAGAAATGTTCGAAGCCTGTGACCAAAACAGAAATCAAGGCGCGTGGGAGGGTTGGTACATTGAATTCTTCGTAAAGCAGTATCTCAAGTCCAATCCGACAAAAAGCATATTGTGGTGGTCGAACAAAAAGAAGGATGCCCTCGATTTCGACTTGAAATTTCCGCAGGAAGAATGGTTCTATGGCGATGTGAAATCTGACGGCGAGAAAAACAATGTGCAAGGAAACAAAAAAGAGAACATAGATTTTTTAGTGAAGGAACACGGCGGCAGACTTTGGTACATAGCATTCGAGTTCACCCCCGAAAAGGATTCGGACTACAACTATGCGACAACGAAATGGTGGAACGCAAAACTCGGCAAGCAGGACTTGCTGTCATACAACAAGCGAATGAAATATGCCATAACCATAAATCGCCTCGATGTCTATGAAATCACAAAAGCATCATATCCCTATTTAAAGGAATATTTTCCAAGTCCTGTAAAAGGAAAACCGCGCGAACCGAAATATCTCATTCCCAATAAGATGAAGGAATTTCTGCGCATCTATGCTTGCGAATGAAACATACATACTAAAATTGGAGCGGCATGTTGGACAACCTCCTACCACACCTTGAAGTACTTTTCCTTAAGAAAATTCTTTTTATTTTTCTCGCACTTTTTCTCATAAATTACTCGACTTCAAACAAGAATCGCGTTACTATAATTATGTAACTAATTTACGGAGTATCGTTATGACAAACAGTGAAAAACAAGAAAGATACAGACGAAAAGAAGCCTTGAAAAAAATGGCTGGCGAAGCCTCGATGAGAATCCAAATGTCTGGCTGGGAGTTTTCAGGTCGAATGGAACAAATTCCAGAATCGCTAAAGCGACTTGAAAACGCCATAAATCTTCCAAACAATTGGACGGACGAAGATTATGCGGCGGCGGTAAAAGTCGTTCAGAACATTATGCTTGACACTTATGACAATCCGCACTTATTGAACAATGATATAAATGATCATCACAGGGACGGAATTTTTAATCCGAACAACTCAAATCCGATGAAATCAATGACAGAACTCCGAAAAGCAGAAACGGATTCTCGAAAACTCATACATACAATTCTTTCCGCTATAGAATTAAGCGGACTTTCAACGCCTGATTCCATCGCCACAATACTTGAAACGCTGAGAATTTTAGGAAGACGTTTGATGGATTCAAACAACATACCGCGTTCTCATGCGACTGCATTTGCAATGACGGCAATCGGACAACAATTCCAAAAGCCTGATTGGTTTATAAAGGAATTGACCCCCACTTTAGGAAACCAACTTGGCGATGAAAAAACACAAGAATTGGCACAATCACTTTCAAACTTTAAAATAGGGGATTTTGATTATGAATGAAATTACTTACGCATTGAATGCAGAAAACAAACTTGTAAATGTCAATGACGCTCCAAATGGAGAAGATTGTAATTGCTTTTGCCCCAAATGCCATGCCGAAATGGTCGCAAAAAACAATGGTAAAGTTCGCGTTCATCATTTTGCGCACGCTTCAAAATCCGAATGCATCGGCGCTTATCAAACTATGATTCATTTGCTGGCAAAAGAGATTGTTTGTGAAACAAGAATTTTGCCATTAGCACAAAATGGAAAATTGCTTGCGGCTGCTGAAGTTTGGCTAGAAGAAAAAATTGATGAAATCATTCCCGATGTATTAGGAATAGTGCCTATAACATATAATGGAACAAATCAAGTTATTGGATATTTGCCTATTATAGTCGAAATTTATGTAACACACAAAGTTGATAATATAAAAGCCGAGAAAATAAAAAAACTTGGAATACCTGCCGTAGAAGTTAATTTATCGAAAACCGAAGCATTAACGAAAGATGAATTAGTGAAAGAAATTTACAATACTAAAAATTGGAGATTGATAACCACTTCGGTTGATAAAAAATACTTGCCCAAAATTCAAGTAGACTTGTCAGGAGTTTTAGCACAATACAAGGCTTTGATGGCAAGTTCGAATTCATCTTCTTATGGCAGACAAACAAATAACTACCGAAGAAATTATCGATACAACAACAGAGGCAGAAGAAGATAAGTCTATAGCAATTTTTTCGAATTTGTTTGTATTTGTGTGGTATAATTATAAAAGGAGTTTTGTGTTTATGGATAAAAAATTATTGTTAGTGGCATTGTTTTTCACGATTCCTCTTTCGCTCTTTGCTTCGCCTTTCGGTTTGAAAATGGGAATGACATTGGAACAAATTACAGAAGTTTGCGGCAGAACAAGACCCGAGCATTATGAAAATGACTCCTATTTTATAGAACCGATAAACAAACATCCTTTATTTAAATATTATCTTGTTTATATTGATAAGGAAATCGGTTTGTATTATATAAAAGCATTGACGGATGAAATTTCTTCAAATGACTATGGGGAAGAAATAAAATCTGCTTTTGAAAATATAAAAGACCGAATTTCTAAAAATTATGGAAAGCCCAAAGTCATAGATGAACTTGCAAGAGATACACTTTGGAATGAAGAAAAATATTGGTTAAATGCTTTGCAAGAAGGTTCTAGAACTTTAGCAGCAGCGTGGGGAGTTGAAAAACCCATTGACAAGGACGACATAGAATTTATTGGAATAACCGCTCGATATTCATCATACAAAAAAGGAATAATTCTTTTGGAATATCAATTCAAAAATTATAGTGAAATAGAGGATTCGCAAGATTCTGTGTTTTGACAATGTTTTTATTTTCTCTGCGTTAGGGATTGGAGCGGTGCGAAGCAAACCGCCAAAGGCGGGTCGGAGCGAGAGCGAAGCCGCGCAAAGCCCGACCGACAAGCCGCGAGACTTGTCGGAAACGCCCTATCTAAAATTTCAACTTCTCTCATACAACTTCTCTCATACAATTTGTAAAATCAAAAAAAATGTGATATGTTGCTTTTATATGTGCAAGCCCTTGATAAAATACCGAGGCGGAAAATCTAGAGAAATTCCGCACATAGAAAAGCACATTCCGAAATTCTCTGGTCGCTATATTGAGCCGTTCTTCGGTGGCGGGGCATTGTATTTTTATCTAGAGCCAAAGCAAGCAATCATAAATGACATAAATTCCAAGCTGATGAAATTTTATGACGGCGTAAAAAACAATTACGATTCGCTTCGCTTGGAACTTGATGAGGTTGAAGAAATTTATGAACATAACCGAAAAGATTTTGAAGATCTGAAAATAAAAAATCCTGAAATTCGGGTCGAAGATAAAAACGAGAATTTCTATTATCTCATTCGCAATATGTACAACAATTTGACAGAAAAAAAATATTCTGATGCACTCATTTATTTTTTCATAAATAAAACAATGTATTCGGGTATGATCCGCTACAATGCAAAAGGTGAATTCAATGTCCCCTACGGACGCTATCCACATCTAAATACCTCTATCGTTACAAAAGCGCATAGCGAACTTCTTTCGCAATTTGAAATTCGATGATTTTGGAAAGCCTCTGTCTACGGCACAAGGAAACAAAGCGGATATTGTTTGTGATTATGGAGAGTTTGGTGTAACTGTAGAAGTTACAACGGCAACAGGACAAAGACAATACGAAACCGAAGGAGAGCCTGTGGCACGTCACTTGGCGAAATTCAAGGAAGCGATGGGAAAGAAAAGTTTTTGCCTTTTTATTGCACCGTCCATAAACGAAGCGGCTGTGGCGCACTTCTATGCGCTCCAAAAAATGAATATTTCATACTATGGTGGAAAATCCACGATTGTTCCGCTTCCATTGGAAATTTTCGAAAAGATGCTTGAAGACTCATGCAAGGCATCCTACACACCAGAACCTGCCCAATTAAAATTATTCTTTGAAAAGTCGATAGAACTTGCCGAAAACTCACATGATGAAATCGAATGGTTTGAGAGCGTAAAAGAGAGCGCCTTGAACTGGCTGGAATAATTTTTGCATCCGCATTAAGGAAAATGTGCGCACTTGAAACTGCACTTGAAAACTGCTTGAATAAGATGTTATAATAGTATTGTTATGAAGAAAAATTGTAAAGGGAACAATAGAATACTTCACATAGCCATCGCAACAAGCATTTCCATAGCAGTTATTTTTATTTCAGTCATTTATATTCACACACTTTACAACGCCATAACAGAAAACACTATCAGCGAGATAAACGAAATCACCCAACACGACCAATATGCGCTTAAAAACTATGTCGAATACAACTGGGAAAACTTACGGAGAGTTTCCCGACGAATGCGTCGTGCACAATGCGAAACACTTGAAGATTTTCAAAAACAGCTAGGATACGAACGCTCTGAAACTCCTTTTTTAGGAATCTATTATGTGGATGAAGAATACAATATATACACCTCGGACTATGTGATTCCACGGGGATACTACAAAAAAGAATTGGTTGAAGAAATCGTAAACAATCAAAACAAATATGCAAAACGCTTCTTTTTTGAAAAGCCTAAGTTCACGCGATGCAGAGGGGAGCAGTTGGTTTATGGTATGACCATCGACTATTGCTTTGCCAATGACAGAGACAAATCCCCCATAACTTTAGGAGACAAACAATTCAAAGCGGTGCTGGGCATAACAAGCCTTAACGCGTTGCAAAAAGGCCTTGTGTTGGATAGCTTTGAAATTGATGGAGTTATAAACGGCTTTAGCGCGGTGATAAATTTAAATGGTCAATACATAGTAGACCCTCAACGTACAACAAACGAGTTTTATCTTTCGCGAAACTTTTTTGAGGAGCTAGACGAAAGCGCTCAATGTGATTTGACATCCGATGAAGCAAAGCAAAAAATAGCCAACTGGGAAAAATTCACCTTTACCCGTACTGAAAAAATTTTTGACGAAAATTCTGGCAAATACAAGTACGAGAATTTATTCTACAGTTGCATCCCCATAGATGACCAAGACCCAGTGCGCTGGTACTTTTTGTTTTCCGTCAACAAATCGGTGTTCCAAGAGCGCAGCTATTCTCTCATCATTTTAAATATAATAGAAATTTTGGTTGTGCTGACTATCATTTTTATCGCGCTTTTCCTCGTTATGCAAAACCACTACAAGTCGGAGAACGCCATCGAAAAAGAAAGGGCGCAAAGCGAATTCCTTTCAAATATGAGCCACGAAATCCGCACGCCTTTAAATGGAATGGTGGGGCTCAACTATTTAATCATAAACTCTATTGATGAACCAGAAAAGCATGAGCAAGTCAAAGAATGGCTCAAGAAATCACATGACACAGCGAAATATCTGCTCTCACTGGTGAACGATGTACTTGATATGTCAAAATTGCAGGCAGGCAAAGTGGACATTGTGTATGAGCCGGTTTTGATAGAATCCATTATAGACGCAGTGTGGTCTATGCAACGAGACACCATAATACGGCACGACATACAGTTTATACCTGATATAAATATAATCGAACCAGGCATCATGGGCGACTCGGTGCGCTTAAAGCAAGTGCTTGTAAATATAGTAAGCAACGCGGCAAAATTCACTTCTCCTGGTGGAAAAATCATCGTCAGTGTGAACCAAAATTATTTAGCCGATGACAAAGTGCTCACATCAATTTCGTGCGAAGACACAGGGTGCGGAATGAGTCAAGAATTCCTGGAAACGATATTCGATGCCTTCTCGCAAGAGCGCAATAAAAATTCATCAAGTGTAAAAGGTACGGGGCTTGGAATGGCGATAAGCAAGCTGCTGGTTGACGCAATGGGTGGCGAATTGCTTGTGGAAAGCGAGCTTGGCAAAGGCAGTAAATTTACCATAAACATTCCTGCCAAGATTGCAAAAATACAAAACTATATCACGCAAGGAGAACCAGATGAAACAACGCTTGCAAGCGTAGATAAAAAAGAAAAGCCTTTAAAAGTCTTGGTAGCGGAAGACAACGATTTGAACGCCGAAATTATTTTGGAAATACTCGGTGCAGAAGGAATCATCGCCGACCACGCTCCAGATGGCAAAAAGACAGTTGAAATGTTCGCCGCTTCAGAGCCATACGAGTACGATGTGATTTTAATGGATATGAGAATGCCCGTCATGGACGGCTGCGAGGCAAGCAAAGCCATACGCAGTTTGGAGCGAAAAGACGCAAAAACGGTGTTAATCTATGCGTGCACGGCAAACACATTTGAGGATGACAAAGACAGCGCCATTGAAAGCGGAATGAACGACTTTTTGACAAAACCAATAGATGTGAGAGTTCTGCTTCAAAAGCTTGAAAGCGCGATGGCGCATAGAGAGTAAGTAATACTGTTGTAGAATACGCTTTCACTTTTTTTTGCGAAAGCAAAAAAAATGCGAGACAAACTTTTATCAACAAAAATTGGTGTATACATCTAGTGTTCCTTAATTTGCGACATTTGAGGAAACTTCAGTTTCCGAAATTGTTGCAAACGCGGTTCTGCAACGAAGTGAAGAATCGCAGTCAATAAGCGAGTTTTGGAACAAAACTCGACTTAAAGAGAGCGGCAGCATTTTGACGCTCTCTTTAAACCTTGATTTTTATTAGGAGATATTATGTCAAATATGTACACATCGGCGGATCAACTCATTGGTCACACGCCACTCTTGGAATTAGTTCATATTGAAAAAGAACTTCATTTAAAAGCGAAAATCCTAGCGAAATTGGAATTATTCAATGTCACTGGAAGCATAAAGGATAGAATCGCAAAGGAAATGATTGAAGATGCAGAAAGAACAGGAAAATTAAAACCCGGCTCAACCATTATCGAGCCAACAAGCGGCAACACAGGAATCGGACTTGCATCTATTGGAACTGCCCGCGGCTATAAAGTGATTATCGTTATGCCAGAAACAATGAGCATAGAGCGACAGCAACTCATCAAAGCGTACGGAGCACAAATTGTATTATCTGACGGCTCAAAAGGAATGAAGGGCGCAATTGAAAAGGCAAATGAAATCCTACAGAACGAACCAAACGGATTTATTCCAGGACAATTTGAAAACCCTGCAAATCCAGAGGCACATTTAAAAACAACCGGCCCTGAAATTTTTGAAGACACCGATGGCAATGTTGATTACTTTGTTGCGGGAGTTGGAACAGGTGGCACTTTAACAGGAGTTGGAAAATTCCTCAAGCAAAAAAACAAGGATATAAAAATTGTCGCAGTAGAACCCCAATCCTCTCCTGTACTTTCAGAAGGCAAATCAGGCGCACATAAAATTCAAGGAATTGGAGCAGGTTTTGTTCCAAAAGTTCTCGACACAAACATTTACGATGAAGTGATTACCGTTTCCAACGAAAGTGCGTTTGAACATGGGGCATTGATTGGCAAAAAAGAAGGCATCCTCGTGGGGATTTCAAGCGGAGCCGCATTATCTGCCGCAATAGAAATTGCAAAAAGACCTGAAGCAGAGGGAAAAACAATCGTGGCGATTTTTCCAGACTCAGGCGACCGCTATCTTTCCACACCGATGTTCCAAAATTAAGATTTTCACATATAAAAAATCCCCTGCGCTTCAGGGGATTTTTAAATTGTAGTCAAAAAAAGCTTTTCAAGTTTTAAAAAATTATAAAACGCAAAACAAGAACAAAACGCTATTTTAGGCTATTCAATAACAGCGATAATATCGCTCATCTTGAGAATTAAATGCTCCTCACCGTCAATCTTAACTTCAGTGCCAGCGTACTTGTCGTACATAATTCTGTCGCCAGGTTTTACAGTGATTTTTTCATCCTCCGTTCCAGGACCGACCTCAACAACTTGGGCGGTCTGTGTCTTTTCCTGCGCTGCCTCTGGAATTATGATTCCGCTCGCAGTTTTTGTTTCGGCCTTATCATTCTTAACAAGAACACGGTCTGCTAATGGTTTTACTTTCATTTTATTCCTCGCTTGAATTTTCGTTTTAAATAAATATAAGGAAAAATCACCACAATCGTCAAGTGAAAAAAAATTATTTTATCAGTGGGGATTTTTTACTCACCTTTCCGCAAAATCAGTTGTCATGGGGAAATTTTACCCATCGTCACTTTGAGGGAAAAATATGCACACACAAAAAGTATTTTTTTTCAGAAAAAAGCAAAATAGCATCTTTGAAGCATGCAAATTTTTCATCACACAACACATCTTATACACTTTTTTTAGCATTTTTAAAAACTTGGCATAAAACTTGCATAAAATTATACAAACACTTTTTTTACAAGGAGTCCATATCTATGAAAGACAACGATATTCTTGGAGTTTACTTAAAAGAAATCAACAAAATCCCCCTTTTGACAAGAGAAGAAGAAACAGAACTTGCAATCAAAGCCTCACAAGGTGACAAAGCCGCGAAAGACAAAATTATACGCGGAAATCTCCGCTTTGTCGTGAATATCGCAAAAAAATACCAAAACAACGGACTGGATTTTTCAGATTTAATCAGCGAAGGAAACATTGGTCTGATTACCGCAATCGAACATTTTGATGTGAACAAAGGCTATCACTTTATTTCTTATGCAGTATGGTGGATTCGTCAGGCGATTCTCAAGGCAATCTGTGAAAAGAGCCGAGCCATTCGCCTGCCGCTTAACCGTGCAAACGAACTCGTCCGCATAGAGCATGCGCGAAAAACAATCACCGACAATAAGACGGAAGACCAAGAGTTTGAGGAAGTTGCAAAATTGTTGCACATCGAAAAATCGCATGTTCGTGAAATGATAAATATCTCCCGCGAGATGGCAAGTCTCGATGCGCCAGTGCGTGGGTCTGACAAAGAGGAAACAACATTCGGAAACTTTGTTGAGGACTCTTTCTCGCCAACTCCTGATGCAACAATTATTAAAGAAGCGCTCGACAAAGAGCTTGACAGCACTATGAGCACATTAAAGCCGCGTGAAAAATCAATCCTCAAGATGCGCTACGGAATTGGTTTTGAAAAGCCGATGAGCCTTCGAGAAGTTGGAGAAGTATGCGGTCTCACAAAAGAGCGTATCAGACAAATTGAAAACCACGCGCTCATTAGAATGCGACACCCAGCAAGAAAAGCACGTCTTGAAGCATTTGTTGCATAAAAAAGAGGGCTGCAAACAAACACATAAAAAAAATCCGCTTGCCACTCTTGTCCATAGGCGGATTTTTTAATTTAAAACTTTTAGTTTAAAACTCTAGGCGATACAAAAAAAATTGTGTATACTTATAAGTATGAATGTCGACTTTTAGAATATTTGAGAAAAACATTCGCGAAGAAGCAGGGAAGAAGGCAAAATCGCTCTGATTGCGGTCGTCCGCCGATAGGTCAGCGGAAGATGCATTGTTTAGTTGCAGAGTCTTTAACCTTTCGACTTCCGCTTCCAGTTTTTGCGGTGGCAAAAACTGGCTAACGAACTTGTTCGTTGTTGCCGAAATCAGCGCGAGGGGCTAGCCCCGAATTTTGACTTTCTTCACTGCGACTGGAAGAATGTTTTTAGTTTTTTTTTGAAAAGTCGAAATTCATACTATAAGGTAAGAAGAACGAATAAGAGTCGGACAGCCTAAAAATTGCTTTCGCAATTTGCGGTTAGACTAATTTTTCAGTTTTTCGTGCATACGAAAAACTGAAAGGCGAACGGCGCAACACTAGTGCATCGAACATCCTTTACAGGTCAAAGTTGCGCATGCAGATTTATAGACAAATCTGCAGAAACAAGTGTTCGCCCTAGAACACCGCCCACCACAGGTGGGCTTACACAGGAGTGTAAGATATGAAAAAAGGTTCATTGTTTTTGGGATTTTTGATTTGTCTGGCAGGTTTGCTTTTGTTGATTATTCCTAAATTCGTAATCAATGTTCTTGTTATTCTTTTGGGCATAGAAGCAATCATCAATGGAATTTACGGTCTGATTTATATGCGGCGCCTTATCCCCGATTCCTCTTTTCAATATACTGTCGTTATACGCTCTATGTTGAGCATTATAATTGGTTTGCTCGCCGTATTCCTTCCGCTTAAATTTGCACAAGCGATGTGGACTATTATGCTTTTTACACTCGCCGTCTATATGATTATCTCGGCGCTTATGGAAATGTATCTTTTGGGAAAACTGCGCACCACTTCAGTTGAACGGCGACCGTTTATATTCGAGGCAATCATTTCAGTTGCCGCCGCAATACTGATGTTCATTATCGGAGCAAGAAACGGCACTGTATTTGTAAGAATTGTAGGTGCAATTGCATTGATAGCGGGCGTTCTTTTCTTAATCTTGATGTGGAAAAATCGTCCGATTGTGCAAGAACCTGTTGAAGTGGTTGACGACATTTCAGGCACAATAGAAAAACCCAGCGAGTAACGGACAGGCAGGATACAGCATTATATATGATTACCATTGAAAAAGTTGAAGTGTTCGGATGGGAAGCAGCTATCCGAGGAATGAGAAATTCATTTAACAGCTGGGATAAAAGCGACTCAAAATATAACAGTCAAACGGGGAAATTTGAAGTTGGCAAAGCGGATAGAGACTTGATGGACAGACTCAGCCGTTCAGGACCGAGCCATGCAAAATTCCTGCGATATATTATTGTGACATTTGACATCACCGCTCCTCGTTATTGGTGGGCGGAAATGGACACCTATAAAGTGGGCACAGTCCGAAACAGCTGTTCAACAATGCACAAAGTTCAAGCAAAACAATTTGAACGGTCTGACTTTAGCATTGAGCATCTAGATGAAAAATCGCTTGTTGTTTTGGATGAACTTATAAGAACGCTCAACGCTGCCCGCGATAGGTTCAATACAGAAAAAAACAAAGACGACTGGTGGCAGATGATACAACTCCTCCCCGCAAGTTTGAACCAAAAGGCGACCTTGCAATTAAACTATCAAGTTTTGCAAGGCATTTACTTCACGCGGAAAGACCATAGACTAGACGAATGGCATGACTTTTGCCACTGGATAGAAACTCTTCCCCTTTCGCAGTTAATCATAGGAAAATAAATTCCTTTGGAATAGTATATGAGCTCCGAATCTTTTTTTACCGCCGATGAAAACGATGCACAAGCCCTCATCGAGGAATTTTTCGAAAAAAATCCGCTGTACACGGACAATGCAAAATCAAAAATCCGTGGCGCATGGAATTTTTTGTGTGAAATATGTGGAGACAAAAAACGCGCGTGTGGTTCTCCCTATTATCTTCACTGCTTGAGAATTGCATATATCCTTGCAGAGGCGCAACTTGACGATGACTGCATTGCCGCAGGAATTTTACACTGCATCTATGATTTTGGAGTGACCGAAGAAGACATACGAGCGAAATTCGGAGATACAGTTGCAGATTTAATCAGCGGAGCAGAAAAATTCAAAGAGCTCTCTGTCAGTTCAAAAACGCTCAAGCAAGCGGATGCAATTCGGAAAATGCTTTTTGCAATGGCTGATGATGTGCGAGTCATATTCATAAAACTTGCGGATAAACTCGACCGTATGAGAAATATAAAGTCTCTTGAGGCAAAGGACCAGCGCATGCTCGCCTCCGAAGCCCTTGATATATGGGCGCCACTTGCGGATAGGCTCGGCATGCAAAACGCCAAAAATGAATTCGAGGACTTGAGCCTTAAATACACCAATCCCGATGCATTCCAACAGATAAAGGCTGTCATTGCGCAAAAGAAAAACGAGCGTGCCTCTTATCTAAACGATGCGGTTTCAAAAATCCAAGGGGAGGCAAAAAAGGCTGGAATTGAAGTGAGCATTTCAAGCCGTGCAAAACATTTTTATTCAATATACCAGAAAATGAGAAAACGCAACAAAGAGCCAGGAGAGCTTTTTGATTTGTTAGCATTGAGAATAATCTGTAAAAAGAACAGCGACTGCTACATTCTCATTGGAATTGTTCACGGACTGTGGAAACCGCTTGAAGGTCGATTTAAGGATTATATAGCGATGCCAAAGTCAAACGGCTACCAATCTCTCCACACAACGGTTATGTGTGAAGGACGCCCTCTTGAAATACAAATTAGAACGCAAAAAATGCACGATATGGCGGAGAATGGAATTGCGTCCCATTGGCTCTATAAAAAGGGGATGAATCACGATGCGGTTGATGTGAAAAACCTTGAGATTTTCAATAAACTGCACGAAATCAAAACGAGCGAAATCACGGACGAGGGGTTCTTCCAACAATATAAAAATGAGCTTTTAAAAGACGAAATCCTTGTGTTCACACCAAAAGGAGATGTAAAAAAACTTCCTGTCGGTGCAAATGCAATTGACTTTGCCTATGCAATACATTCTGCAGTGGGCGAAAAAATTGTCGGCGCAAAGGCAAACGGAAAAATAATTCCTCTCACAAAACCGCTTGAAAACACACAGATTATTGAGATTCTCACAAATCCGAATGCGCATCCAACTGAAGCGCAGTTAAAACACGCAAAAACAGTCAAGGCGCATCAAAAGATTCACTCATGGCTTTGTGCAAACGACCCCAATTTTGAGGACAAGGCGACCATTGAAAAAATTGAAGCTGAAAACAACGCACATGCCGCGAATGCACGCCACATCCAAAACGAAAAGCGAAGACAGAAAAAAGAACATGCACATATCGCTCAAGACGGCAAAAGCAATAGAATCAGCATTGGAGGAGAGACGAATTTCTTTGTAACTTTTGCAAAATGCTGCAATCCAAGATACCCCGATCCAATCGAAGGATACATTTCAAAAAATCGTGGCATCACGATACATCGGGCGGACTGCTACACATACCAAAGAATACAAGATTTGACACGACGCTCTATCAAAGTTGAATGGGCACAGTAATTGAAGCCCCCATCCCATCCACCACCTCTTAAAAGACTGCAATTTTTGCAGAAACTCACTTATCGCCCGGAATCTCGCACAATGCCTGGCCTGTAGTCGGGGTCTTCAATGCGAATCAATGCGCCGTCTTGCAGAGAATGCTTTGTGTACAAAACGCAATCGTGGCTATCGCACACCCATGACATAATCGTTCCATTTTCGGGGTTAATCATCAGCCAATCTTCTGGGGCGGCCTGAATGGACAGGACATCAGGAAAAACAAATTCGATTTTATCGCCTGAACGAATCATATTAAGCGCGGTGATTTTATACATATTCCATCCATCGCGCTTTTTTACAACCGGCGGATTTTTTTCAGGATGCGCTTCATAGTCCTTGAGCCTTGCATCTCTTTTTGCAGGATGCATCGCATCCATTTCAGCGCGGCGAGTTTTATCATGCAATGTCGCCGCATCAAAAAGTGCCTGTGCCTCGCCATCCGATAAAACCGTGTTCACTTCCGCAGAAAGCACATATCGGCTATCGGTCGCACCTGAAACCGTTTCATCAGCGTCCGAGCGGTTATAGTAAAACCCTGTGCCCGACTCTCTGTGGCTCACATTTTCAAGCTCATCGATAAACGGCTTCGCCTCTGCATCGCTTATTTTGCCGTCAAGAACATCCAGTGCCTTTCTATAGGCGCGGGTGACAAGGGCAACATAATAAACGCTTTTCATTCGCCCTTCAATTTTTATAGAATCAAGCCCAGAATCCTTCATATCCTTTAGATGTTCTATCATTCGCAGATCCTTGCTTGAAAGCACAGCGGTAAAATCGTCTCCTTCAAATATGGGGTAGAATTCACCTGAGCGTTTTTTTTCGCGGAGAACGAGCGCGCCGCTTTGCGCAAGCTCCTTTGCCTTTGCGCTATCCACAAGCACATCGTAGTCCCACCTGCACGAGTGGCTGCATGCACCGCTCTGAGCGCTTCTTCCCGTGAGATATGCGCTCATAAGACATCTGCCGGCATACGCAATGCACATTGCGCCATGACAAAACGCCTCCAATTCCATCTCTGGCGCCGCGTCTTTTATCTCCTTGATTTCCTTTAGAGTGATTTCGCGCCCGAGAACAATCCGGGAGAACCCCAGAGATTGATACATTTTCACCGCCTCTCGATTCACGCAGCTTGCCTGGGTGCTCAAGTGAAGCGCGGCGTTCGGAAAATGCTTTTGCAGGATTGGAATCAAGCCGATGTCCTGAATGATAAACGCATCAATCGGGTAACTTTTGAAATAATCCAAATTTGAAATAAAATTATCTATGTCCGCATTATGAAACGAAATGTTCAGCGCGCAATGAAGCTTCTTTTCTGGAAAACGCTCCTTCAAGGCGCGCACCTGTTTGTATTCGTCATCGTAAAAATTATCAGCCTTTACGCGCAAAGAGAATTTTTTCAAGCCAATATAGGCGGCGTCCGCACCATATGCATACGCATAATACAATTTTTTCACATTTCCAGCGGGGGACAAAAGTTCCATACTCTAAAAACCCATTTATTTCATAATTTATGCTTCGGCATGAAGACTGTTTTCAAGGCGGGGTTTGTTTTCAAATGTTTGGCGACCTTTTGCAAATCCAACCCCTGAAATAATTGTAGAAACCTTTCGCAAAGCATCATGAGCCTCGTCAAAATAATCGTCTGCCAGCTGGAAAAGATGAGGCATATCCTCCCACACATCAACATCACATCTGTTTCCCTCCGCCCTCAACAACGACGCCATTTTTTTTGCATCAGAAACAAGCAGCTCTTTCTCTCCCACTTGAATATAGACGGGCGGAAAGTCCTTGAGAGCCTCTTTTGAAGCATACACAGGAGAAACAAGAGGATTTGAAAAGTTTGAGGCATAGGTATATGCTTCGCCACACTTTTGATATGAATCGCTGTTCATAATTTCATCAGAGGCTTTTTTCTCGGAGCGCAGAATAGATGTCTCTGAAAGATCAAACCACGGAGAAAAAAACACAACGCGTTTTATGCACTTCCTATATCGTTCGCGCAAATTTAAAAGAAGCGACATCGCAATGCTCGCCCCTGCCCCATCAGATGCGATGATGATTTCAGGCGAAAAATCATCCGCCGTCGACTTTGCCGCACTTCCTGCATGCATCACATTTTCAGCGCTCCTTGCATTTGTCATGTTCGGTGTATCCGTTGCATTAGATGCGCTTCTCAAACCTTTTGTACTAAAATTAAGAGAACGCGTTATTTGCTCCTCTGTAAAAAGAGAACGAAACGCCAATTGAATATCCTCTGTCGCCGCAGGATACGGATGTGTTGGCGCAAGTCGATACTCAGGAACGACCGTTCTGCTGTACGCCTTGTTCGCCAGCATAGCGCAGAAATTTCTATACGATGAGCGAGAGCCCCCGACAAAGCAACCGCCATGAACATAAAACAAAAGTCTGTTTGAAGCATAAAGCTCTGGAGAAAGAACATCACAAGCAACGCCGCCAAAAACCTTCTCTTGCCTTTCAACATTGTTTGGCAAAGAAACAACCTTAAACAGAGACTCAATTTTTGCGCGGTATACATTCACATCAGCACGAGAATTAAAAACGAGCGCCTTTAGTTTTTTTATCGCCGCCTTGCGATTTGAATTTGCCATAGAATTAGTATAGCAAATACGCTCACTTTTTGCTATACTAGCATAAAAAATAAATGGGGTCAAAAAATGCCGATAAAAATTCAATCGGATTTACCTGCCTGCAAAACGCTTGGACAGGAAAACATATTTGTCATCACTGAAAAGCGCGCGCAGAGCCAAGACATTCGCCCGCTTAAAGTGGCGATTGTCAATTTGATGCCGACTCGCGAAATCACGGAAACGCAAATCTTACGTCTTCTTGCAAACACACCAATTCAAATTGAAATATCCCTTGTAAAAATGGAACACCATAAGTACAAACATACAGGAATGGATTATCTAAAAAAGTTCTATGTTCCTTCAAGTGAACTTTTTTCACAGAAATTCGATGGATTGATTATAACTGGCGCGCCTGTAGAACAACTGCCGTTTGAAGAAGTCGACTATTGGAAAGAGCTGTGCGAGATTATGGACTATGCAAAAGAAAATGTTTTCTCCACGCTCTATGTGTGCTGGGGAGCATTCGCGGGTCTGTATCATCTGCATGGAATCAAAAAGCGTCCTTTGAAAGAAAAATTGTTCGGAATCTTTATGAACCACCGCGCAACAATGAACGACCCATTACTTCGCGGTCTTGACGACACATTCCCCATTCCACAGTCCCGTCACACAACAATGTACGAAGAAGATGTAATAGCGAATCCCGACCTCACAATCCTTGCAAAATCCCCTGACGCAGGAATCACCATTGTAAAGTCTATCGACAATCGAGAGATTTTTATGACAGGACATCTTGAGTATGACACAATGACCCTTGCGGAAGAATATTGGAGGGATAGAAAAAAAGGGCTGGATATAAACCTGCCGAAAAACTACTTCCCCAATAACAATCCAAGCATTCTGCCAACATCATATTGGAGAAGTACGGCGCACCTTTTGTTCAGCAATTGGCTGAACTACTATGTCTACCAGGAGACACCATTTAATTTCACTGAGAAACTGTAAATTGTAGATTGAGTCACCTCTTGCAGGGGTTTGCAATGGTCTCTCGAAAACTACATTGTTTGCTCACACAAGGGTGAGCAAACAATCAAGGCATTCACGGGGCGTTGCGGGGTGCGCTTAAAGATTCACTCTTAAATAAGCTTTCTGTAAGCACCCCCGCTAGAAGGGGTAGGGCGCAACGAAGTGCGACCGCAGGGGAAGGCTTTCCCCTCCTTAATATAGAAAAAATACCGCTTTGTTTTCCCGCCCCAAAGACAGAACACATAATGATATGCCCCCTCCCCCTATTGCGCTCAAACAACGAAAAAACTAAATCTCATAAATCCAGCCGTCGGGGGCTTTTTCAGATCCCATTTGGATTCCCACCAACATTTCGCGAAGTCTTCCCAAAACAGGGCCTATTTTTTCCATACCTGAAGGGATTTCTATCGTCACATCGTGGTCAACAATTTTTCCAATCGGAGAAATAACCGCCGCCGTTCCGCAAAGACCGCATTCCACAAAGTCGCCAAGCTCGCTCTTGTTCACTGCACGCTCTTCAACTTCAATTCCAAGATACTCACGCGCCACTTGCACTAAAGAGCGGCGAGTAATAGACGGCAAAATCGAATCCGACTGTGGAGTGACAAGGCGACCATCTTTTGTCACAAAAAGAATATTTGCGCCGCCAGTTTCTTCAATATATGTGTGAGTTGCAGGATCCGTATAGATATTCTCATCAAAACCGCATTTGTGCGCGTCAACGATGTTATGCAGGCTCATTGCATAATTCAAGCCAGCCTTCACATCTCCCGTTCCACGAGGAGCTGCACGGTCAAGGTCTGAAACACGCACAACAATCGGCTTCACTCCGCCCTTAAAATACGGGCCAACAGGTGTGACTAAAATGCGAAATTCATATTCATCAGCGGGCTTCACACCAATAACAGCATTTGCGCCATACATATATGGTCTAATATAAAGGGTCGCACCGCTTCCATACGGAGGAACATAATCAATATTTGCCCGAACAACATCTTTCACCGCTTGAATGAATCTCTCTTTTGGGAACACAGGCATTTCAAGTCTTCTGCATGTTTTTTCCATACGGTCGGCGTTCAAGTCTGGACGAAATGTAACAACGCGACCATCCTTTGTTGTGTACGCCTTCAATCCCTCAAAGCATGTCTGAGCGTACTGCAAAACACCCGCGCACTCAGAAATAGTAATCTCATGCTTTTCTGTAAGGCAGCCCGAATCCCATGCTCCGTCCTTATAATACGAAGTGAAGCTTTTGTCGGTCTTCATATAACCGAACGGCAAATTAGCCCAATCTAGATTTTTCCCCATTTTGAACCTCTCATAAAAAGTCAAGAGCGAAAGACGCGATTCTTTAAATTGCAATCCAAGCGACTTTTATCACATCTCACTATAACACTTCTAATGGATTAAATCAACATTTTGTGAATGCAAAAATGGTAGCGAAGCACAACGAACTTCCTATGACAACGAACTTCGATGAATAAAACGCGGTGTATCAACTAGTGGTCAACCCACTTGCACCTTTCTTCGCAAGAAGAAAGTGCGAGACGAGCTTTCACCACCATTCATTAGTGAAACAACTAGTGCTCGTCCGTGGTCAAACGCTGTAGTACCAGTGTACAGTTTTTTGCAAATGCAAAAAAACTGCGAGGCGAACTTCAATTAACAATGGTTGGTATAACTTCTAGCGTTCGCCCGTGGTCAGCCGCTCCGCCGCTTTTTTCACATCCTGCGAGCGATCCATTTTTGAAACAAGAATTGCGTCCTCCCCCTCAACAACAATCACATCGTCCATGCCAATGAGGGCAACCATTTTTTTGGAGTTCACATAGCACTTCTTTGAATCAATGAAAATCGCCTTTCCGCGCTGAACATTTTCATCAGCATCTTTCTCATGTATATCATACAAAGCAGACCATGAGCCAACATCATTCCAGCCTGCGTCAAGTGAGATCACCCTGCCCTTATCCGTTCTTTCCATAACGGCATAGTCAATGGAATTAGCAGCGATTTTTTCAAAATGAGTCTTGTCGATTCTGATAAAGTCAGTGTCAACGGCAGCGCAATCAAAAGAGGCCTTTGAAAGGGCGTACATTTCAGGCTCTAATCTCTGCAATTCCGCAAGAAAAACACTCGCCTTAAAAACAAACATTCCGCTATTCCAAAGATAGTCTCCCGAATCAAGATATTTTTTTGCCGTAGAAGAATCGGGCTTTTCAACAAAACACTCTATCTCAAAAACAGAATTCTCATTTTCACAGACAGAATTTCCCTTTTGTATATACCCATAGCCTGTGTGTGGAAAAGTTGGCACAATTCCAAATGTCACAAGAAAATTATCTTGCGCAGTTTGAACTGCAAGACGCACTGCATTCTGAAAAACATCCGCCCGTTCTATGATATGGTCAGATGGTAAAACAATCATCACGGCGTTTTCATCGCGTTTCATCGCTTGAAACGCACCGACGGCAATAGCAGGCGCAGTATTTCTTGGAAGAGGTTCAAGCATAATGGAAGGATTTTCCTTGCAAATTTCCGAAAGCTGCTCCGCCACAATAAACCGATGCTTTTCATTGCAAATAACAATCGGAGAATCAATTTCAAGCCCTGAAAGGCGTAGCAATGTCTCTTGAATCATTGTATGCTGTCCCACAAGTGGCAAAAATTGCTTTGGACAAGATGAAGTTGAAAGCGGCCACAGACGAGTACCTGAGCCTCCTGAAAGAATCACAGGAACAATAGACACATCCCCACCTCTCATTTTTACGGAAGAATGACTCCATCCTCTTCAACGGGCACAGCCGTATCTCCCCCTCGCAAAGCCTTGTCATGATTCAAAAGACGCCGCGTGACCGCCTTGCTTGCATAATGCAATACAGTGAAAAAGCCAAGCATAAACAAATATACTGCAGACATCACAGGGATAGAGATTGTCTTCCGTTTGAATATAACAAGAACCACCGCCGCACAAATGCATACTTGAATCACAGAAAGAATAAAAAGCGTATGCCGTTTATTAAAGCCTATGTTCAAGAATTTATGATGAAGATGATACTTGTCAGGGCTCATAATAGGCTTGTGGTCACGAAGTCTTCTCCAAATTGCGGCGATTGTATCTATCATAGGGATGGATACAATAATCAACAGCGCAAGAAATTTGTTATATTCAAAATTATTTATTACGGCAGTTCTCGCAGACAATCTTACAGAATACAGAGGAATTGTTGCAATCATAAAGCCTAAAGCCTGACTTCCTCCATCCCCCATAAAAATCTTTGCATCGGGAAACGGCAAATTAAACACAAGAAATCCCAAAACGCTTGCCGCAAGAATAAGAGAAATCATAGAGCCTTCAGCAAAAATATCTTTAAGAACAATTCCATAGGTAACCAAAGCAGTCACAGAAAGCATTCCGCAAAGACCGTCGAGCCCATCTATGAGATTATATGCGTTTATTATTCCCAAAATCCAACAAAATGTAATAAGGATACCAACATATGGAGGCAGATACAGTCCAAAAATCTGGTGGAAGCTGTATTTATCAAAAACAACAAGCACAGATGCAACCATTTGAACCACCAATTTTACAATGGCTGGCAAATCAAAAATATCGTCAAACACTCCAAAAGCAAAGATTATGATACCAGCAATTATAATCGAAATAGGGTTTCTGTCAAAATTCGCATGGTTCATAATAAAATAAACAATAATTCCAATCAAAAACGCAAGCATCAAAGCAACGCCACCCAAACGAGGAATATTCCCCGAATGGATTTTGCGCGCATTCACAGAATCATAAAGATTGTAAACACGACAGAACTGTATCGTTAGAGGAACAAAAATCAGGCAAAGCACGAACGAGAGTACAATTGGTAAAAATACATTCATGGACATCAAATTGATACCCCCCCCCCTATCAGACAAAAGGAATTATGTTAATTATAAGACCCACCGTGCTTATTGTCAACAAAAATCTTGACTTCTTTACCATCTGCACTGTCCAAATTACTCTGTTGGTCGTTTTTTAAAGCTTTTGCTCTCAAGAATCGCTTGCCCTTCTCCAACTTTTTGCTCCATCATTGCACGAACTTTCAATGGAAGCCCAAACAAAGTAATAAAACCTTGTGCATCCTTGTGATCATAAAGGTCGCCAGTCGTAAATGATGCAATGCTTTCATTATAAAGGCTATATTTTGAGTCACTGCCAGCCCCACGAATCGCACCCTTGCAAAGACGAAGCCGTGCCCAACCAGTAACAGTCTCTTCAGTTTTGTCCACAAAAGCCATAAGAGAATCGAAAAGTGTTGTGAACCATTTTCCGTCATAAATCAATTCAGCAATCTTTATTGCAATTTGCTGCTTGTAGTGGTATGTGTCGCGGTCAAGGCAGAGATGATCCATCATCCTGTGCGCGGCATATAAAATCGCTCCGCCAGGAGTTTCGTAAACTCCACGACTCTTCATTCCCACGCAACGGTTTTCACAAATATCAACAAGTCCAATTCCATTTCGCCCGCCGATTTTGTTCAATTCATTCAACAAATCAAGAGCATCCATTTTTTTGCCATTAAGACCCACTGGAATTCCCTTTTCAAAATCTATTTGAACATATTCCCCTTCGTTTGGAGCATCCTCTGGCACAACGGTGTTTTTCAGCATGTGCTTGTAGTTCGGCTCATTTTCAGTTTTCTCAAGTTCAAGCCCTTCGTGACTCAAGTGCCAAATATTTTCATCACGGCTATATGACTGGTCGTGTTTCATCGGAACTTCAAGATTTCTTTCCTCAAGATATTTGATTTCCGCCTCACGGCTATCCATATTCCATTTATCATCGCGCCATGCGGCAATAACTTTTATATCAGGCGCGAATGCCTTAATAGCCAGCTCAAAGCGCACCTGGTCATTTCCCTTGCCTGTCGCCCCATGACAAATCGCCACCGCCCCTTCTTGCCGTGCATATTCCACTAAAATCTTTCCAATCAATGGGCGTGCAGTTGAAGTGCCTAAAAGGTATTCATCTTCATAAACGGCATTCGCCTTTACAGCCGGCCAAACATACTCTTCTATATATTCCTTGCGAGCGTCAACAACATAACATGCAGCCGCACCCGTTTTCAACGCACGAGACTTTATCGCATCCCAATCATCGCCCTGCCCCAAGTCAATGCACACTGCAATAACATCATAGTCATAGTTTTCTTTTAGCCACGGAATAATTACCGTTGTATCAAGTCCACCAGAATAAGCCAAAACAACTTTTTCCTTTGCCATATACATACCTCGATTCCCTTTAAAAAGGGATTTTATATAATAAAAATGTATCTCTATTGAGCAGTTAAGTCAAGAAGTGTCCGCATAGTTTGACGCAAGGCCACACCAATGCCACACTGCTATTGACACAAGATTGAATTCAATTCACAATATTAAAAAGGGATGCGAAAAATGCATCCCAAAATTATTATTATCAGGAGGAACTTATGAAAAGTTCTTTAAAGAAAATTGAGGGGGGGGGTATCACTATTAAGCATACTTCTGCTCTCGCTATCACTTATTTTTACCGCGTGTTCTGATGGAGGAGATGACAACTCTAACCCAAGCCCAACACTTCCTGCAAATCAAGGAACAAATCCTGTCGATAAAATTCTCGGTGAAGGTTCAACTGGAACTGGAGAAGAAACCGATGCAAAGTCAATAAAACTTATCAGTTATGATGATTCTGACCATGGCGATTACGCTACAGTGCTAGAACTAAAAAACGATGGTACTGCCACTATGCATACTAGAAAAAACACAGAAGACTATCCACCATATAGCGAATTTGAGTACAGCTATGCTGAAAATGAAATATATATGAGGCTAAGCAAATGTACAAGTGACATAACTTACGATGATGGACTATTATATACATACGATGAATTAATTTCTCAAGCCAACGAATACTTTGAAATGGAAAATTATAAAAAAGCGTTGGAACAACAATTTAATGAATATCAAAATAAAGAATGGTTTCAAAACGAGTATCCAGACTGTAACACCTATAAAAAATATGAAGATCTAAAAATCAAAGAAGGAGGTTTTAAGTCTTTAGATGAAATGATTGCCGATGAAAAAAAGTATCTTACATATTGTTATGATATGTATTTTAGCCCAAAAGTAACTTATACCTATGAAATAAAAAGCGGAAAAATGACTCTCACAGAAGAATTCACAGGCATAATGAATATATTACTTACAAACTGTAGATATGAAAATATTGATTACAATGACAATAATTATGTACATTCTCTTGGGGCAGGAAGCGGGTACATAACTCTCACTACACGAGATTATGATTACTATACAGTGTCTTTTGATAAAAGCAAAAAAGAAGCAGTGCTTTGCAATTCAAGCGACAAAACCGACAAAATCACAGCCACTTATAAAGAAGATATACCGAATGCAACTGTAACAGTGACTATAAACGATGAAAGATACCGCGGAGAATATCCGTGCAAATTTGAAGGTTCGACATATACCCAAGAAGTTTAAAGATGAGCGTCAATCGTTTCTACGCTCATCTTTCATTTAGAACCGTTGTATGACGGCGTGGCAATCTATTTACTGTGGATCGCCACGGACTTTCAGTCCTCGCGATGACATCTGGGTTGACGACCAATGTTCTGTGGATTGCTTCGGACGCTCGCACGATGGCAAACTCGCAATGACGGGGTTTTAGGGGCGCAAAGCCCCTAGGAGAAAGGGGTATGGTGAAGACGAGAGCATAAGCGGACGGCTGAACCTAGGGGAAAGGCTTTTCCCCTCATATGGAATCTGAGTTAATGACAGAGTGAACATATCACAGCAATGCGCTCGTGAGCCAGGGGATATAGGTGACCATAAGCAAAACAATCACCTGAAAAAGCAAAAATGGCAAAATTCCCTTTATGACCTTTGGAAGAGGTTTTTCAAATGCGTAAGACGAAATAAACAAATCCATTCCAACAGGGGGAGTTAAAAAGCCAATCGACAAATTCATCAAAAAGATTACCCCCGCCTGAACTGCAGGAATGCCAAAACTTTCAGCAAGAGGCAAAAGAAGCGGTGAAACTATCAATATTGCGGAGAACATATCCATCAAGCAGCCGATTATCAAAAGGAATATATTCATCAAAATCAAAAACAAAAAAGGACTGTGAACATAGTGGGTGATAAAATCCGTCAGCATCGCTGGTATTTGCGCATCGAGAATAAAATATGAGATTCCGCTTGCGGCTCCCAGAATAAAAAGCACGCCGCCACTGACTGGAACGCTCGAAGCAATGACTCCACACGACTTTGCAAATGAAAAGTCACGGCGAACAAATGTTGACAACACGAATGCATACAAAACCGCAAAAGAAGCGACTTCAAGCAAGTCAAAAATGCCTTTGAAATACAAAACGCAGATAAAGATCGGCATCAAAAGCTCTGGAATGCACTCCAACAATGCGTTTCCAATTTCGCGTCCAGAAAATTTCGGGCGTGTCTTCTGCCTGTCAAAGAAAACGCCAACGCCTATCATCGCGCTAGCCATCAAAAGCCCTGGCAACAATGCGCCTTTGAACAACTCTATCACATCAACTGAAAAATAGTTTGTAGTCGCATACATAATAATAGCGGCGCTCGGAGGAAAAAGCAGGCCAATTGCGCCGCTCGAAGTGACAAGACTTTCCGCATTGTCCCTTGAATATCCTGAACCTGTCAACACAACAGAAAGAAGAGAGCCAAGCGCAAGAATGGTAACGCCACTTACGCCCGTGAACGTGCTGAAAAATGTTGTTACAATTACCGCCGCGACTACTGTTCCGCCTCGAAACCAGCCAAACATCGCACCAAACACTTTTACATATCGTTGCCCCGCACTGCTCTGTGATAAAATGTACCCCGCAATCGTAAAAAGTGGAATCGCCGCGATGTTTCTATCTGTTAAAATTCGATATGTTTCAAGAGGAATCACATCAACATACCCCCCACCCTGTGAAAAAGCGATGTATGAAATCCCTGCAAGAACCAAGAAAAGGGGAAGCCCTATAAACGCAAGGAACACCATAATCACAACCAGCGGCCAGCACAGAAACCTTGAAAATCCAATCCATGCATTTGATAGTTTGTATAAAATCGGCACTGTCTCATTAGTCGCGCCAAACATATAGTAGGCTATTCCCGTTACGGAGCTTTGTGAAATCAAAAGCCCGAGAAAAAGCCCCACGACAATTGAAATCCAAGAGAATTTCTTTTCCTCAGATTTGATTTTTTTATGCGCGGTCATTATTACCATCGCAAGATAGCAAACAGGCAAAAAAGCGAAGAAAAAGCGTGTCGTAAAAATCGCCCAAAACGATTCACTGAATTGCAGGGGATTCACAAGCTGGCACAGTGAATTCAAAAATAAAGATGTGAGAATGCAAAGAGTCACCGCATTGCAAATCTCGCGGAAAATTAGCTGCAAAATCGGCGGGAATTTTTCTGAAAATGACGCAAGGCTCAAATGTCTGTCATCACGCCATGTAACAATCCCTGCGATACATGCAAACAGAAAGACAAAATGAAGAACCGCCACATCTGCGCCAGGAACAGGAATGTGCAGAACGCCTTGTACAAATTTTAGGACAAGAGGCATAAGCGCAAGAATCGCAACAAGAGCAGTTGAAATTCCATCTTCAATTTTCTGCAGCATTTTTACTCTCCACGATGTTTTTTCAAGGTGTCTTTTATCTTTGAGAACAAATCAATGTTCATCAAGCCTGTTTTTGCCATTGCATAGGCATCATTGCTCAATGTTTCTTCCATAACTTTATATTCTTCGGGAGTAAGGGTAACTAATGTGCACCCACCTTTCACACATAAATCTAAATAATCGGCATCTGTATTCTGCTGTTCCCTTACAAAATTCTCTTCGGCCGCTTTCACTGCATCTGCAAGCATCTTACGCTCAGCTTCAGAGAATGACTCCCAAACAGTCTTGTTCATTATAAAAGTTGCTATTACTGGACAAATCGGCACATTTAAAATATATGGCAGTGATTTATAATATTGACCTGCATACGCATACAATGGAATTGTATAGAATCCTTCCGCCCCCCCAGGAGTTTTTACGCTCTGCAAAAGTTTGTCGGGAGCAATGTCAATTGTATTAAAGCCCGCCTCTTTAAATGAATCTGAAAGCGTTGAAAGCCCCATGCCTGCGACAGAAAGCTTTTGCGTCTTTAAATCCGCAGGGGTATGCACTGGCTTCTTTGTATAAAAATACGCCCAGCCCACATTAAATGTTCCTAAAAACACATACCCTTTTTTTGAAAGCTCTGACTGAATAAGAGGGTTTATTGTTTCATAGGCCAAATCAACTTCCTCTTGATTCCTAAAAAGAAATGGAGCGCAAAGCGTCATAATATGAACATTAGGAACAAGGTCGGCAATACCAATGTTTGTAAAAATCGCTCCATCAATAGGGGCTTTTTGACCAGGGCGAATCGCATTTAATTTTTGAATAACTCCTGTCTCTCCCCCCATTGCGGTTGCATTCATAAACTTCATTTGAACTTTGCCATTTGTAAGATTATACCAATCCTGAGCAAGTTTGTTCGCCTCAACATCCCAAACAGAGCGTGCAGGAGCGATTGAAGCAATTTTCAATGTTTGAGCAAAGCTAACAGACGCAAGCAACGCAAAAATTCCAGCGATAATAGTTTTTTTCATATCTACTCCTATGTAAATCCACCTATAGCAAGCGGTAATCATAATTTCTCCTATCCCCTAGCCAGTTTTGGCAGCAAAGCGTACAAAACTGACAAGCACACCCTGAACCAACAAAAACTGGCGAAGCTATAAAAGGGCGTGCTGTAACTCCCCTACTCTCTAGCCAGTTTTGGCAGCGAAGCGTACAAAACTGACAAGCACGCCCTGAACTATCAAAAACTGGCAAAGCAATTAATGGGGCGTTCAGAAACTCCCCTACCCCCTAGCCAGTTTTGGCAGCAAAGCGTACAAAACTGACAAGCACGCCCTGAACTATCAAAAACTGGCAAAGCAATT
>X363_Desmarests_Spiny_Pocket_Mouse__coassemble_365_pt1 | contig 30539 bp, 31 predicted proteins | sample X363_Desmarests_Spiny_Pocket_Mouse__metabat2_high_PE_007 | metagenome-assembled genome bin X363_Desmarests_Spiny_Pocket_Mouse | reverse complement strand
CCGAGTATATGAATGCGATGAAGACATGCTGAAAGTCGTGTCGATGTGCGGCTTTCAGCAACTCAAGTGTGCGTCGCAAACTAGGAGGCGGGGTGAAAGTTGTGTTGACAGTGAAAACGCTGTATGACGCGGGCAGGGGCGAGTGTTTTGTGAAGAAGTTGGTTCAACAGCTCCGGTTCCACGCGGCAAAAAACTTCTTTTCATTACGCGTCCTTGTTTTACGGCGAATGCGTAATTGGAATGTTTTTTTTTAGTGGGGTGTGCCAGGCTGTGTTCAATGCGCGGAATGTGGGTTATGTATAGCATGCATCATATTAACCGCACATTCTACTTGCAACTTCGCGCTATGCGTTTGAGGCGTGCGGCATAGGCGATTGGGGCGTTAGACTGCGTGTGCAGGGTGTCAGCGCTATAAACTGTGTATTTCACTCGTGTTGTGAATGCACTCAAACATTAACCGATGTCTGAACAGGAGCTTGGCTCAAGCGCTGTTTGACGCGGTGTCCGTTCTCTTTTTTTTGGTACGGAACCTTTTTTTCTTGCGGAGAGGAGGGGGACTGAGGGCGGAGCTTTTTAAATTTTTGAGAAACCGCTTGAAAAAATCTATTTGAGAACTTTTCAAATAGAAAATGTTTTTTAAGGGAAAGAATTATGGAAAAAGAAAATAGATTTGAGAAGTGTAGTTGTGTAGGTACTTTTTTTATCTGTGTTGTTCTGTTGGTGTTTTTAATGAGCGCAATATGTGCATTTTGTGTTTTTTTATTTAAATTTGATGCTATAAAAGCATCTCATAAAATGTTGGCTTTTCTGTTAGTCAGTTTTGGCATAGTGCTGATTTGTTTTTCGGTCTCATGTATTTCGGCAATAGATATCTATGTGAAATGTAAAAAGATTTCAGTGCTAAAAGAGTTGTTCTTTGATTTTGAGGCAAACAAAAAATTTGACTCCACCCCTATAGAAATTACAAGAAAAGCACTCGATAAGGATAAATATAAAGCTTTTGTCAATGCTGTGGCGGATTTATGATGTTTTTGTTGAATGCAGACAATTATATGTCAGAGATTCTTTCTATGATTCAAATAGCGATTGCTTTTGTGACACTGATAGTAACTTGGTATATTCCGAAGAAAATCATGTGGGAACAAACATACGCTTCTCTTATTAGTGACTACCGTGGATATGATTTTGCGGCGTCTGTTCAAGGGATAATTCATTTTTTCAAGTACCAGTGCAAGTGTGATGTTGAAAAGATAAAATCAGAATATGAGGCGGTTTTTCGGCAGGATTTTATCAATAAGAAAAATAATATTAAGCCTCCGTTGTCAGGACATTGTGAGATTCAGAAAAATCTCCATTACCAGCGTCGCCTCTTAACACAATTCTATTATCAACTTGATTTATGTGCTAGAACGAATCGGCTGTTTATTGGCAAGGCTCGTGTACAACGGGATTTTACAAAAGGAGAGGCAGATATTCTCAAGATTCTGTTTTATATGAATCAGGCTGTTGACGAAAGTAGTCTTTTATTTATAGATATTTCTACATCGGAGCGTATTAGACGGTATGATCATTTGAAGGGAATTAACAGTTATATCAGCCATATTGCTGGACTGCTTTCAGAGTCTGGCAGGAAAATAAAGTAACTCAACATAAACATTTTTACATCAGTATGGAAGAATCAACACAAACCACATCATACACCTCCTCAACGAAGCGCATCGCCAAAAACACGCTGATGCTTTACTTCCGGCAGATACTGATAATGCTCGTGTCACTGTACACGGTGCGCGTGGTGCTCGCGACGCTCGGGGCGGAGGACTATGGCATTTACAACGTGGTTGCGGGCGTGGTGGTGATGTTTGGACTTCTTTCGTGGGCGATGGCGACCGCCTCTTATGATTATTGTCCTTTTCAAGTTAGGTTACAACTTAAATAAAAATTAAATATGCCCCAAAAAGAACAGAAATATATAAAAAGAAATTCTCCGATAAAAGCGGGATTTGGATATACTATTGGCAATTATCTTATAAAAGGCTTGGGATTTCTAACCTTGCCTTTATTTACAAGACTTTTTTCTACAAGTGATTTTGGTATTTATAATACATTTATAGCCTATGAATCAATCTTATTTGTAATAATTGGTTTTGCGATTCATTCAAGTTATAAAAATGCACGATATAAATATAAAACTGTGTCTGAAGGAGCAGCAATAGGAAAAGACTATCAGACTTATATAAGCAGTACGATGATTTTGCTTGTCGCTGGTCTGGTTTTGTGGTTATTTATAGTAAATGTTTTTACTGATGCCTTGTGTAAAGTATTGCAGCTAAATAGACTGCAACAAAATATTCTTGTTGCTTATGCATTTTCTTCTGCAGTGATTATCTGTTATAATTCGTATGTCGGCATTGATTATCAATATAAAAGTTTTTTGAAAGTTGCTGCTATTAATTCTGTTTTCAATATAGGTCTTTCCATTGTCCTCATTCTTACTGTTTGTAATTCTGAACGCTATATGGGGCGTATTATAGGAACGGCGATACCAAGTTTACTAATTGCCATAGTTATTGTTATTTATTTTATAAGGCTTTCAAAACCTCGTAATGTTAGGTCATTTTTAAAATGGGGGCTGAAGTATTCTTTGCCAATCGTTCCGCACGGTTTAAGCCAAATAATTCTTTCTTCATTTGATAGGATTATGATTTTACATATGGTAAGTGCTTCCTCCGCTGGAATTTATTCTTTTGCACATACGGTATGTACTCTGGTTCAGGTAACGGTTTCTTCATTGGATACGGTATGGTCACCTTGGTTTTATGAAAAAAAGAATCAAAAAAATGAAGAAAGTATAAAAAAATATGGCAGTCTCTATGCAATTTTTATATTTATTTTTTCTACAATTATAATGCTTATAGCACCAGAGCTTTTAAAATTTTTAGGACCAAAAGAATATGCGGATTCTCTTTACTGCGTCATACCTTTGATAACTGGCGCTTTTTTTGCTTTTTTGTATAATCTTCCAGCCAGCGTTGAATACTATTATGAAAAAACACATTTTATAGCGATTGGTACTATAAGTGCTGCTGTGATTAATATTGTGTTGAATTATATTTGTATAAAGCGGTTTGGATATATAGCGGCAGCATACACTACTCTGATAACCTATTTTTTGTATTTTGTGTTTCATTATTTTCTTGCAAAAAAAATTGAAGGTAAATTTATTTATAGCAATAAAGTTATGTCAATTTTGTCCATAGGTATTTTGTTTGTCAATTTTACTTCAATAAAACTTTTAGATTATGCCATCATTAGATGGAGCATCGCAATCGTAATAAGTTTTCTTTTAGTTTTTATTGAAGAAAAACAATATGGCTACGGAAAGAAAATCATTAAGAGTAAATTCAATAAATAAAATTTTACATAAAAAGGAGTTTTTGTTATGGAATACAATAATGAAAATAGATGTATAGTGCTTGAGCATAACGGACTAAAATTACAAGAACTTACTTTACGCGAATGTCAAATTGCAACGCTGGAAGTTTACAAAATGTTTTCAGAGCTTTGCAAAAAAATAGGTGTAAAATACAGTATCGCTTTTGGGACTTTAATAGGGGCGGTACGCCATAAAGGCTATGTTCCTTGGGACGATGACTTTGATATTGTTATGCCTAGAGCAGATTATGATAAGTTCTTAAAATATTGCAGTGAGCATAAAGGTGGGTTTTCTCCTAAATATGAAATTCATAATAAATATACGATTGAAAATTGTCGTTATAATATTACACGATTCTGTTGTAATGACTATAAACTTCTTTTTTATATCTGGCCGGGGTATGAGTCTGGACTTTTTATTGACATTTATCCATTAGATGGACTCGGGAAATCTAATGATTATAAATATTGGCAGAAAAATTCAAGAAAAATGTTAGGTCTTCAAAAGATGGTATCCTTAACATTCAAACCTTTTTATCCTAAAAATTATCCTTTATGGAAAAAAGTAAGAAATAAAATATTTAAATTCTTCTTTGTTCATAAAAGTGCAAATTATTATTTGAGCAAACTTGACAAAATTGGACAAAAATTTAGTTGGGATGAAAGTGATTATGTTTATTGTACTGTATGGACACAGTTAAAAAGGATTCCTCAAATCAGAAAAGAAATATTTGAAGATTTAGTTGAATTTGATTTTGAAGGGGTAAAAGTTCCAGGACCTAAAGACTATGATGAATTCTTAAGACCAATATATGAGGATTATATGAAACTTCCACCTTTAGAACTTCAGCAACCGCATCATGGATATAAGGTTTATAAAATTATTAAGTAAAGACAAAAGATAGATAACTTTGAAAATATTCCATTTTGTAAATTTCATGAATAAAAAAAACAAGTAGAGGTTCTAAAAAATGAATAATTTCAACTATATTACATTCGATGAAATTAAAAATCTTGACATCTCTCCAAAGGAGTGTGTGGATTGGGCAGAGTTTGTGATAAAAAACAAAAGGAACTGGGAGCTTCCTCCAAAGATCAGCATACATTTTGGGAATGAATGCTTCTTCAACACGATGCCATCTCTAATTTCGGAACTGGATATGTTCGGACTAAAGGTTGTGTCTCGTCTGCCCGAAAGAACACCGGCGTTAAAGGCGGATATTTTTCTTTATAGCGTGAAAACTGGAAACTTGGTTTGCGCAATGGATGGAACTTGGATTACAACAATGCGTACGGGGGCGGTCGCCGCAATCACCGCAAATGGTCTGCAGAAATCTAGGAATAGAGATTATTCATTTGTGGGATTGGGAAACACTGCTAGGGCATCTTTATTGTGTCTTGACGCAATCTTGAATCACGAGGAAATAACAGTAAAACTACTTGCCTATAAAAACCAGCATGAGCTTTTTATGGAGCGGTTTAAGAACTTTCACAATATTCACTTTGAAGTTTTTTCTGACACAGATGAATTTATGCGTAGTTCGACTGTTATATTCTCATGTATCACTGCCGCCACGAGTCTTTTTAGTGATGAGAAAAATTATAAAGATGGTGTGCTGATAATTCCTGTGCAAACCCGCGGATTCCAAAACTGCGATTTAGTTTTCGACAGAATTTATTGCGATGATATTCCGCATATCGCAGGATTCAAGAATTTCTCGCTTTACAAGAACGTTGTTGAAATGACGGATGTGCTTCTTGAAAATGCGATAATGGGGAGGGGCAGAAAAAACGATAATGAGAGGCTTATTGCATACAATATTGGGATTTCTTTGCAGGATGTGTATTTTGCAAGCAAGATTTTTAACAAAATCAGTGGAACAGAGGAGAATGGATATAAAGAAGAGCTATCAAAATTTTGGGTATAGATGTCTGCTTAGCAATGAGAGAAAAAATGTTCGTAAGTAAAATTTGTGTGATAGGTGGAGGAAACATAGGAACTTATGTTGAAAAGGATGATATTGTGCAGTTTTCAGAATTTTTAAAAAGTCTCTTTGAAACAGATTGTAAGGAATTGGAATTTGATTTGGAATTGATGAAATGTTGATTGCTTTTTGACATAAATAGATTTTATAGTTTTACAAGGATTTTATGATGGTTGCTCTATATAAAAGAAAAGTTTTTGATATATCAAAAGCACTGCTTTCTCTTTTAATTGTATCAATAAATATAAGAGAGCCTTTTTTCCATACTCGAGAATTATTTTTCTTTCTGTTTATTGTAACATCTATAAGATTTGCAAATTATAAAAATTTAATTTGTTCATTGTTGCTACTTTCTGCTTGGAGTGTGAGTGCTATATATAATTTACTATTTGAAGGTAGCAATATAAATTTTGGGGATGGCGGTTTTGAAACTATAATTGCTGCCGTATACCTATTTTTAGTATGCTTTAGTGAAAAAAAATATGCAGAAACTATAATACGAGCTTATCTGTTTGTAAGTACCTTGGTTGCTTTTGTAATAATTACTTTTTGGATTTTATGCTCTTTATCTCCAATTTTATATTCAGCATTAAAATTCTTCTTTGATGATTTAAAAGAAAGAAGAAATTTAATGATTTGCAGTATAGATAAACGAATGATACTTGGAGTGCAGTTTATGGGGATATATTATAGAACCTCTCCTTGTATAATTTGCGCACTTGGTTATTGTCTGATTGAGAAATTAAAAGGAAATGAGAATAGAAACCTTTTAATAATTATATATACTTTCGCTCTTTTTTTTACTGCGGCAAGGGCGAATATGATGTGTGCTGTTTTATTGCTTCTTGTATATATTGTTTTTCAATTATTAAAAAACAAGCATTTTGCAATTGCATTTTTATTAATTTTATTTTGTCTTTTTTCCGCTATTTTATTTGCAATTCTCTTTCTTAATGACAAGGGCAGCCATTCCTCTAGTATTAAAGCAGGACATCAACAATCTTATTTTGATGTTTTTGGTACTGATTACTTGCGAACTATATTTTTTGGGTGGGGAGCGGGATCGTCTTTTTATAGTTTGGGTAGACATAAATTTGTAAATGTGACAGAACTATCTCATTTAGAGACTGTGAGACGATATGGTTTCCTTCAAACTTTGGTTATTTTTATATTTATTTGGTTTAGACCTATGTATAATAAATTCTCAAGAGAGAAGTCAATTTTAAAATACTTTTATCTTGTTGTTTTATTGGCATATATTTTTACGGCGTGTACAAATCCATTTTTGATAGATAGTTTTGGATTTTGTGCATTACTGTTTTTTTTGACTTATTTTGACTATGGCGACATTCAAAACTATAAATCACAAACAGAAATTAGAGGATAGTGAATGATTAGCATAGCAATGACAACATACAACGGTGAAAAATATTTACGAGAACAACTAGATTCAATTCTAGCCCAGACTATTCAGGATTTTGAATTGATAATTTGTGATGACTGCTCCACAGATTCTACCGTAAAAATATTGAATGAATATGCAGGAAAAAATTCTTGTATAAAAGTTTTTGTGAATGAAAATAATTTAGGCTTTAAAAAAAATTTTGAAAAGGCTATAGGACTTTGCATTGGTGAATATATTGCGTTGAGCGATCAGGATGACATTTGGAAAGAAAATCATTTAGAGTTATTGCTATCTAATTTGCAAGATAAAAGTGCTTCTGTTGGCAATGCAAATATTATGGATTCAAATGGAATAATACTTGGAAGGCGATTGTCCGAAGCAGACTGTTATACTAATGATATTGATGATAATTCTAGGTTGTCAAGAATAATTTCCTATGGAAATCCGTTTCAAGGCGCATCATCTTTATATAAACATACCCTTTTTGAAAAAGCTATGCCTATACCAAAAGGAATTGAATATCATGATGCATGGTTTTCCGCTTGTGCTTGTTGCACGGACGGACTTAATTATTCGTTTGATCCTATTACAAATTATCGGGTACATAATAGTAATGCATCGGGAAATCATCATAATACATTTTGGAATCGTATAAAAACAACTTTGAAACGGCAAGGTTATAAGACAGATAGAGTTATTTTTTGTGAAGAATTATTGAAAAGGTTTCCTGATATGGATGAGAGAAAAGAAAATATTATTTTTGATGCGCAAAATTTCTATTTAGCTAGAGAGAAAGGAAAAAGAATAAAGGTTATGAGTTACATAATAAAAAATTACAAGGAATTTTATGGAGTTGCTAATTATAAATTATTGTTTCCGAGAATTATTGGAATTTTGCTAAAGGGGTAAATCCATGACCAGCACACTAATCTTCGCGGGCGGATCGGGAAACCGAATGAACAGCCGTTCAAAGCCGAAACAGTTTCTGCAACTCTACGGAAAGGAAATAATAATCCATACATTGGAGAATTTCCAAAGCCATCCTTCAATTGACAACATTGTTGTGGTCTGCAAGGAGGACTGGATTGAATTCTTGAAAAAGCTTCTTGCGAAGTATTCAATTGACAAAGTGAGTTGGATTGTGTCAGGTGGAGAGACTGGGCAGGAATCGATTTTCAACGGATTGAAGTGCCTTCATGAAAACAACGATGACAAAAAGTCAATCGTGCTTATCCACGATGGAGTGCGTCCTTTCATAAACGCGGAGACAATAGACCGCTGCATAGAAACAGTGCGAGAGAAAGGAAGCGCAATTACCGTGACGCCAGCAATTGAGACGATATGCCAGCAGGACGGAGGGATGATAACTGGAATCACCGACCGCTCGAAGTGCTTCCTTGCGAAGGCACCTCAGTGTTTTTTCCTTGAGGATATATATGCGAATCATTTGAAGGCTAAAGATGAGGGCAGGAGCGACTTTATCGACTCCGCGTCCTTGATGCATCACTATGGTACGGCACTTCACACTGTCGAGGGTAACGCGGACAACATAAAGATAACAACGCCAGCGGACTTCTACACATTCCGTGCCTTGTACGATGTGAGGGAGAACCAGCAGATTTTCGGTATTTAGAAGAAAACTTGAAAATTTTTTATATTCACAGTAAAATAGTAATGAAAAAAGAATTAAATAGTTATTTTGATAATCTAATAATGAAAGAAACAAATTTGACGATTGAATTTATTCAAACTTCTAGCGAACTGGTAGAGAAGTTAAAAGGATATTTTGAATCTACAGAAAATTATGATTTTTCTCGGTAGAGCAGTTATTATCACGGTTGAAGGATACTTTAGTTTTTTACACAGAGTTTCCATATATTGATAATCATTATCGGGATACATATTATTCATACTATGCTTCTAAATTTTACAATTATGAAAGGAATTGTATTAGGATTCATATATTTTCAAAAAATGTTAGTGAATATATTGAAGATAAGGATAAGCGTTATTGGGGGTATTTCATTGTTCGTCCGTTGCCATCTCATCCTTTAGGACATTCTTTTATTGCTCCTGCTGCTTTTAAAAATGACAACTTTATTTGTTGCTTATGCGAACAGTCGGTAAATCTTGGAGGAGTTCAGTTGTCTGTATGTGCTTTTCCACATATTGTTCAAGATGAAGAAATCCATAAATGTGCGGAAAGTGTTATATGGATGTTGTTATCTTATTTTGGCACAAAATTCGGTTCGCATAATACATTGTTGCCATCGGAAATACGGCGGAAAATAGATTTCATGTTTGGGCATCGCCTGTTACCTTCAAGCGGACTTACTTTGACAGAAATATCGGTATGCTGAACTCTACAAACCATAACTGTTTGTATTATTTATTTAATTCAAAGACTTCTGACACTTCTGATGTTGCTCTCTATTTTATTGCTATGCAAATTTATATTGAATCGGGGATGCCATTTATCGTTGCATATACTATGGAAATGATGCTAATGGTCATGTGGTTTTGGCGGTCGGACATGAGAATGTTTTAAGAAAGAAACTTATAAACATAATTTAAAGGGAGATTGGAACGAATGGCAAAGTTGATTCTTGGTAAATGTGATTGTGTGGAAAGAATTAAAAAAAATGGTAGAAGTCGAGAATTTTCTAGGTCTCAAATTGATGAAATGAAAACATATTATAAAAAAACTGAAAAAGAGAACTTTATGCAGGTAAATTCAATTTTGACTTCTGGTAGAGAAGCGGCCTCTAAGATTTTTATATCAAATTAAATTTAGTAGTCCGCTTATTTTGTTGGCACGGCATAAAAATAGATGGTTAGAATCTGTCTGTCGTGTCAGTATGTCTGTTCAAAAGATATAAATAGAATTTTCTTATTTTTTAAATACTTATTCTCTCGTATTTTACAAACTTACATGCTTTTTCTATTACGCATTCTACTCAATAGACAAAACTACACTGGTTTTGTACGCTCTTTTTTGTATTGTCTGCTAAAATGCGGAATATTTTTTATGAAAAAAAAATATTCCGCATCTATATCTATAATAAACGATTAATAAGGATTTTTATATGTGGAAAGAGAATAAAATATTTTTAGATGATTTGAAATACGGCTCGAATGTGAAATTCATCTCGTGGGATAAATTTTCAGGCAAGACATTTTTCATTACAGGGGCAACAGGACTTATTGGCTACACTCTGACATCTCTCCTTCTGTATCATTCCCTTGAAAAGAAATCAGGCATAAAGGTTGTTGCCCTTGTCCGTGATAGAGAAAAGGCGAATGAGCAATTCAAAAAACAGATAGCGGATGGTGCGACAATAGAATTTGTCGAAGGTAGCGTTGAGAATTTTGATGCAAGCAAAATTACACAAAGCATTGACTATGTTATTCATGGAGCGTGTCCGACGGCGAGCAGTTTTTTCACGGAACATCCAGTTGAAACAATCCGAACGATTCTGAATGGCACGGACAACATATTGAAATTCTGCGTTGAAAAGAATGTGAAGTCGGCAGTATTTCTTTCGAGTATGGAAGTCTATGGCGAGATTTCTAATCGTGAAAAGCTGACGGAGGGGAATCTTGGAAAAATAGACTTATTGAATCCGCGTTCAAGTTATCCTGAGGCGAAGCGACTTGCGGAGAGTCTTTGCGCCTGTTATGCGAGCGAGTTTGGTTTGAATGTGAAGTCTGTTCGCCTTGCGCAGACATTCGGACCTGGAGTGAAAAAGGATGACAACCGTGTGTTCGCCTATATGATGAGGTGCGCGTTGGAGAACAAGGACATTGAACTAAAGACATCGGGCGAAAAAGAGAATTCGTATCTTTACACGATGGACGCGGTAACGGCGATTCTCACAGCGCTTGAAAAAGGAGAGCGAGGTAAGTCATACAACGCTGCGAACGAGGCGACCTATTGCTCGGTAAAAGAGATGGGCGAGATTGTGCTGAAGGCGTTTGATAAAGAAAATCTGAAAGTGAAACTGAATGTTAGGAATAATGATACAACAGGATATAGACCTGATGGGTATTTGAATATGAGTGCGGAGAGATTGAGTGCGCTTGGGTGGCGAGCGAAAAATGATTTATCTCAAATGTATTTGAGAACTTCAGAAGGAATGATTTAAAATGGCGTTGACAGAAATACTTCTCAAAAGTGGAATTCCATTTCATGAGATTACGGAAGAGGAATCAAAGAGATTAAAATTAACTCTCCTTGAAATGTATCAAGCTATTTTTGGTGTTTGTGAGAAAAATAGACTTTCGATTTGCATGGGGGGAGGAAGTTGTCTCGGCACGGTTCGCCACAAAGGATTTATACCATGGGATGATGACCTTGACTTGAATATGTTTAGGGCTGACTATGAAAAACTGCCTCAAATATTACAAGAAGAATATCCAGGAAAATATAAGATTGTCGGTCCTGGATATTCAGAAAAAACGCCATATAATTTTTTAAAAATAGAGAAAGTTGGAACTTCAATAAAAACAATGTGGGACGATAAAGATGAGCATCACGGAGTTGGCATAGATATATTTCCTATTGATACAGTGCCAAAAAGCAAACTTCTCCGACTGTTTCATGGTGTCAGATTAAATTTTATTTTTTATGCGGCCATTTGTACGAGACTTTATCAAAAACCAGTGATTGCTCATGAGTATATGATGAGAAATTCAGAAGGCAAAAAGACTTTAAGGGCAAGAAAAATTATTGGATTTTTCTTGTCGTGGCGTAAATATTATAAATGGAATGAATTGGGCGATAAGATCGCTTCAAAAAATTATAAGAGTGATTTCGTAACAATTCCTACTGGACGAAAGCACTTTTTTGGCGAACTCCACAAAAGAGATGTATTTTTACCGTATAAAAAATCTATCTTTGAAAATGCAGAATGTTATCTGCCAAATAAATCTGATGAATATTTGACATCTCTTTATGGTGACTATATGCAGATACCACCACCAGAAAAAAGAGAAAAGCATTTCATAATAGAACTTGATTTTGGGGATAGAAAATGACGGAACTAAAAGTTATAGATTTGCCAGAGAATAAGGGCTTGGGAAATGCCCTAAAAGTTTCTCTTGAAAATTGCAAGAATGAAATAGTTTCTAGAATGGATAGCGATGATGTTTGTGTTTCCAATCGATTTGAAACACAGATTGCTGAATTTAAAAAGACTGATGTTGATGTTGTAGGCGGACAAATTGCCGAATTTATTGGCGACCAGACAAATATAACTGGAATACGGACAGTAAAATACACCGATTCCGAAATTAAGCGGGATATGAGAAAACGATGCCCAATGAATCATGTGTCTGTAATGTATAGAAAATCGGCTGTTATGAAAGCGGGTGGCTATTTAGACTGGTATTGCAATGAGGACTATTATTTATGGATAAGAATGATGATGTCTGGAGCAAAATTTGCTAATGTGCCTGATACTCTTGTAAATGTTAGATGTGGGCGTGATATGAGTTCTCGGCGTGGAGGAATCATATATTTCAAAAGCGAAAAAGCATTGCAAAAATATATGCTCAAGAATAGTATCATTTCTTTTCCACAATATCTTTATAATGTTTTCATTCGATTCATGGGCGAAGTTGTGGCTGGAAATTCTTTGCGTTCGTGGCTTTTTAAATTTACTAGAAAAAAATCTGTAAATAGTGATTTTAAAAGTGAGATAACAGAATTTGACAGAAAAGAAAAATCAAACGATATGTCAGAAAAAGGGTATCCACCCTTTAGTGTGGCGATGTCTGTTTATGCAAAGGACAATTCTGAATGGTTTGACGAAGCTTTGTCAAGCGTGGTGAATCAAACGGTAAAACCAAATGAAATCGTTCTCGTTGTTGATGGGCCTATTCCTAAAGAGATTCAAGACATAATAGAAAAGTGGAAGAAAATTTTAAATGATGGTAATTGTGATGGGGGGGGGTATTATTAAACTAATATATCTAAAAGTAAATCAAGGGCATGGAGCTGCCCATAGAATTGGACTTGAAAATTGTAGTAACGAATTAGTTGCTATTATGGATAGCGATGATATTTGCGTTTCTAGTCGTTTCGAAAAACAACTTTCCGCATTTATGGTTTATAGATAGGGACATCCATGACACGGTTCTTTGACATATTATTTTCTCTTCTTGCAATCATAATTCTTTTTCCTTTTATGATTCCGATAATGATAGGCTTAAAACTTACAGGTGAGCACGATATTTTTTATGGTCAAACGCGGATTGGAAAAGGAAAAAAGCCTTTTAAGGTTTTGAAATTTGCAACGATGCTTCGAAACTCTCCAAATATGACTGGTGGTTTTATAACCTCGGAAAACGATCCTCGAATTTTGCCTATGGGAAATTTTTTGCGAAAAACAAAAATAAACGAGCTTCCGCAGCTGCTGAACATTTTTGTCGGACAAATGAGCGTAATTGGTTATCGTCCCTTTGTGCCTGTTCATTTTGCGCTTTATTCAGAAGAAGTGCAAAACACTATGGTAAAATCCGTTCCTGGGCTTTCGGGAATCGGTTCTGTTGTATTCAGAAATGAAGAGGAAATCTTGCACACTGTGGATAATCCAGAATATTTTCACGACAAGATTATTACGCCGTATAAAGGATTGCTTGAATGTTGGTATGTAGAGCATAAGACACTTGGAAATTACTTCAAGTTGATTTTTGCAACCGTTGTGGCGGTTCTAAAGCCAAAGTCTGTGGTATGGCAAAAATGGTTCAAAAATCTTCCACCAGTTCCTGATGAACTTAAAGAGTGGATTTGCTAGAAGATACTAGAAGGTAAATATGCAAAAAAGTAAATGGCGATTTTACAATCATGCTTTGATTCCATATTGTCCTGAAATGGAAAGATTTTCGGAAAAACTTTCATACAATGAAATTGTCAAAGAATGGAAATCTGATTCTGAACTAAAAAAAAGTTCTTTATTCTGCATGTATCCAACAGATTTTGATTGCAAGAATGAAACTTCGTGGTGGTACAATATAAAAGATGATGAATATAATATTGATGCTTTGGATGCAAAAAAGCGTTATGAGCTAAAAAAGGGCATAAAGAATTTCCATACAGAATTGATTGACCCGAGAAAATATGTTGATGAAATTTTTGAAGTTTATGAAAAGTCATTTTCTGCCTATCCAGAAAAATATCGCCCTACAACGAATTCCTAGCAAAATATTTTGGTTTTAGACGAGCATATTGTAATTTGCACATAAGATTTCATCCAATGCTGAGTTTTGGCGCAAAACTTCTCTATGTATGTACCCCCCCCCTATGGAAGAGTGTGGAATTTAGAACGGAAAATGCTCTTTTATATAAAACATCCTTAATTTTGAAATATATGAAAATTGCAAAAGAGTGCAAGGATGTTAACAACAATATTATTTCATAAAAATTTAAAGGAGTGAATTGAATGCAACAAAAAGAAAGAATTGTAGAATTCATCAAAGATTTGTACCCACAGATGAATCCTGTTCTTCTCCATTGTCCACAATTTTTAGGCAATGAGAAGAAATATCTTAACGAGTGCATTGATACGCAATTTGTGTCGTATGTGAGTCACTTCGTAACAGATATGGAGGAAAAAATAAAGGAAATTACTGGCGCAAAATATGCACTTGCTATGGTGAATGGAACGGAAGCATTGCACATGGCTTTGGTTTCAAGCGGAATAGGGGAAGGGGATGAGGCTATAACTCAGTCTCTTACATTTGCGGCTACTGCTGCTGCAATTGTTCATTCTGGCGCATCACCTATTTTCATTGATGTTGACAGAAAGACAATGGGTATGTCGCCTGTTGCACTAAAAAATTTTCTCGAAAATGAAACAGAACGAAAAAATGGAATTGTCATAAATAAAAAAACGGGAAAATATATTCGAGCCGTTGTTCCGATGCATACATTTGGACATCCTTGTAAAATAGATGAAATAAAACAGATTTGCGATGAATATAATTTACTTTTGATAGAAGATTCTGCAGAATCTTTAGGTTCTTATTATAAAGGAAAACACACGGGAACTTTTGGAAATGTGGGTATCTTAAGTTTCAATGGAAACAAGCTCGTTACGACTGGCGGAGGCGGAATGCTCATAACAAACGATGAGACAATAGCATCTCGGGCAAAATATATTTCTACAACAGCGAAAAAGCCTCATCGTTGGGAATTTTTTCATACAGAAGCGGGATATAATCTGCGTATGCCAGGAATCAATGCCGCGGTTGGATTTGCGCAACTTGAATATTTTGAAAAGTCTCTTGAAAACAAGCGAGAGACAGCAAGAATTTATGCTGAATTTTTTGATTTCATTGGAATTGATTTCATAACAGAGCCTCAGGACTGTAAGTCAAATTATTGGCTGAATGCAATTATGTTAAAAGACAGGAATGAGCGAGATGAATTCTTGGAGTATGCAAATGACAACGGAATTCAATGCCGTCCGATTTGGACTTTGATGCATAAATTGCCTCCGTATGAAAAATACCAGCGAACTGATATGACCAATTCTGAATTTTTTGAAGATAGAATTGTGAATATTCCAAGTAGTATTCGAACCATAAAATAAGGAAAAGTAAGGATAAATCTATGACAGACAACATTCTCCCCTTAATCGGGCGGACATCTCCGCTTCTTGAAAAAGACATCGCCAATAACGAGGCTGAGTTGACGCGCATTGTGCAGGACTCTCGGTTTCTCGTGATTGGTGGCGCGGGATCTATTGGCTCTGCGGTCTCAAAGGAAATCTTCAATCGGAATCCGCGCGTTCTTCATGTCGTGGACATCAGCGAGAACAATATGGTGGAGCTGGTGCGCGACATTCGCTCGTCGGTCGGGTATGGAAAAGGGGAGTTTGCCACATTTGCGATTGACTGCGGCTCGGATATTTTTGATGCCTTCATCAAGGAAAAGACAAAGGCGTTCGGTGGATATGACTATGTGCTGAATCTTTCCGCGTTGAAGCATGTTCGGAGCGAAAAGGATGCCGACACGCTTATGCGCATGATAGACACGAATATTTTCAATACCGACAAGACTATGTGTCAGGCGCGCGATATGGGCTCGAAAAAATATTTTTGCGTCTCCACCGACAAGGCTGCGAACCCAGTGAATATGATGGGGGCGAGCAAGCGGATTATGGAGATGTTCTTGAACCGCCGTTCTGTGGAGATGCCTGTTTCAACGGCGCGTTTTGCAAATGTTGCCTTCAGCGATGGAAGTCTGCTCTATGGATTTAATCGGCGCATTGAAAAGAATCAGCCGCTTTCTTCTCCGAACGATGTGCGCCGTTATTTCGTTACGCCAAAAGAGGCGGGCGAGTTGTGTCTGATGAGCTGTCTTCTCGGAGAGAACCGAGATGTGTTTTTCCCAAAGTTGAACGAGAATTTAAACCTTGTGACTTTTTCAAGCATCGCGGTGAAATATCTTGCTTCGCTCGGATACGAGGCGGTTGAGTGTGAGACAGAAGATGAGGCTCGAAGCCGCGTTGAGGAATTGAAGGCGCAACACAAATACCCTGTCTATTTTTTCAAAAGCGACACGACTGGCGAAAAGGACTTTGAGGAATTCTTTATGGAAGGCGAGCGTCTTGATATGGAGCGTTTCGAGTCACTCGGCGTGATAAAAAACGATGTGAATTACAATGAGGAAAAACTTCAGATGTTTACGGGCGCAATCGCCGAAATGCGGCGCTCTGGAGCATGGACAAGAGGGCAGTTGATTGCGCTGTTCAACAAGATGATTCCAGAGTTTAACCACAAGGAAACGGGGAAGTTCTTGGATGGGAGAATGTAAAATATAAATCTACTTTATGTATGCTTGTTCAACGAAATGCTCTTCTTTTAAATTGAAATCTCGATTTTGCATTTGACAAAAAATCAATTTTGTTTTAATCTGTTGCTAATGACAAAAACGCAGGAAAAACTTTTTTCAGACAGTTTCGATGAAATCTGTTCGATACTAGCCGCGTGCGAAAACAAAAAATCCGTGCGGGATTTTTTGGAGTGCCTTTGCACTTCTCCCGAGCGGCTCGACTTTTCAAAGCGATGGCTTTCCGTGAAAGAACTTTACAACGGAACTCCGCAAAGAAAAATCGCCCAAAAATTCAATATGTCGCTTTGCAAAATTACGCGCGGCTCGAAAGAGTTGAACAAAGATGGAAGCGCGTTCAAAAAAGTCCTGGATTCAAAAAAATGAAAATCCTCCAATGAGCGGAACGTTTAAAATTGTCGTCGAAATGCGGCGCAAACCAAAGGCTTGCATCGCAAGCAAAAAGATTGCTTACGAGTTTCTCTTTGCTCGCAATGCTCGCATTTCGTTTACAAAAGCAGAAAAACTCGTAGCCCTCAACTACTCCGCGCTCGCCCTTCTTCCCGGCACAATCGATGAAATCTCGTTGTCGTACATCGCTTCCGCGAAAACGGCTGGAATGAAATATTCTCCGCTGTAGACGGCGGTTGCCGCGAATGTGAGATTCTTGCTCGCGCCTTCGCGCAAATCAAAGTATGTGAAAATATTGTCGTCGCGAATGTCTTGGTATGTGAACGCCTGCGTTTGTGCGCTGTCGAGCGCGTCGGCGGCAACTCGCTCGTTCGTGATTTCCCAGCAAGTCGGGATGGGCATCGTGAGAGCGATGTTCGCGATGTTTGCGCGCGTCGTGTTTTTTACGCTGAGTTTGATTTTGAAACTGTCGCCGACTTTTATGTTCGCGGGATTCAGCTCGCGCCCTGAATCCGTGATGTATTTTATTTCAAGCGAAAGTCCGTCCGAACGCGGATTTTCTTTTCCGGGAATCGAGATTCCTTGCGAAACGAAAGTTCCGTACAAAGTTCTTTTGCCTGTGTTTTCAACTTGCGCGGATTGGATTTGCGCTTGGCTTGAAGCGACTTCCTCCACTGCTACCGCGCCTTCAATTGCGCCGGAAATCGTTTTTCCAAGGGCTGAGATTTTGTACGAAGCCTTTTCGCTTCCTTGATTCTTGTAAAGCGGCAAAAGCGAAATGAGGCTCCATGCGATTTCCTGGGTGCTAAGCCATTCGTCTCCGCTCAAAGTTTCCGCCACCTCCTTTGCCAATTTGTCGGCATCTCCGTTGTCGATGGCGAGACATGCGAAAAGATACATCGCCCGCTCGCGAACGCTAGAATTGAGAGATCCGCCGGTTTGCCGGAATTTGTTCTTTGTGAATTCGATGCCGTGCAAAAGCCGCAAAGCCACGCTTTTTTGTCCCGCCAAAGAATACGCGCAGGCGAGCATAATTCGAGCGGAAGTGTTTTGCGTTCCTGCCACTCCGTCGGAAAGGCGGTTCATAGAAGCGATGTCGGCGCGACCTGCCAATGCGAGAACGAAAAGCCTGTACGATTGAACTTCCGTTCCGTTTTCGTATCTGTCGCTCGCGTAGATGTTCCACGATGACGCGCTTTGCGCGATGTAATCCAAAAGGTCGTTCAGGAAATTTTCATCGACATCGTAGCCCGCGCCTTTCGCTTCAAGTTCAAAGTGCGTGGCGTAGCAAGTGCCCCATGCGCTAGGTGTGTTTCCGCCCGGCCAATACGCAAGTCCGCCAGAAGAAGTCCTATAATTTTTGTGTCGCTTCAAAACGGAATTGACGTTTTCCTTAGTTTCTTCGATTTGTTTTGAAGTGAGCTTCAAAAATCCAGAAAGATAAAGTTGCGGGAACGCGCCCGAAGTGATTTGCTCGATGCAGCCGTGCGGATAGCGGATGAGAGCCGAAAGCCTTTCGTTCAGGTTCATTTGCGGAAGCGTAGAGAGTTCGAGCGTGTTTTGAATCGTTCCGATTTGAGCCGTACTTTCAATGCTCGCGTCAAAAGTCTTGCCGGGCTTTACTATGAATGTCTGCCGCGCGGTAATAGGAATTCCCCGGCTTTCGATGATTACGCCGACATTCGCCGTTGTCTGCGCTCTGCTTGTTTTCGCCGTAAAAGCGAAATCCGCCGTGCATTGAGAATTTGTTTTTACCGCGAACGTGACGACCGCATTGTCTGAAGCGGGGATTGTGACTGTCTTGGAATTTTCTCCTGCTGTCTGCGCGCCTGTAACTTGCATAGTTACAACAGTTTCCTGTTGCCTTTGCGTTCCGTTGAAAACGGTTACAGGAATTTGAACTGTTTCGTCCACGCCCAAAGTGCGAGGAAGCGAAGGCTGCACCATCAGGTCGGTTTTGACTTTTACGGATTTTTCCGCCGAGCCATACGCGCCCTTTTCGCCTGCGATTACGATTGCGCGGACGGAGCCGATGTAGCCTGGCATCTCGAATTCCGTCGCTTTCTTTTCGCCGGCTTTCAGCGTGAAAGGCCCAAAGAATTTTACGACGGGCGTGAATCTGTTCGCATCGAGCGCGGTGTTGTTGAGAGAGTCGGCATCGCTTCCGCCTATCGCGAGCAGCGTCTCTAGCTTTCCGGAATACGCGTTCATCACATATTTGTACAAATCGTAGTTCGAAATCATCGATGCTTCTTTTTTGTAAAATTCGTCGCGCAAGTTCGGAGCGTGGAAATTCGTCAAGCCCAAAAGTCCGTCGTCGACTACGGCGAGCGTGTAAGTCATTTCGCGACCGCGCTTTTCCGAAACGCTTATCGAACAATTTTTGTGCGGCTCGAAGCTTTCCGCCGTCGTGATGACAGGCTCAAGCAGCGTGGCAGGATTTTCCACTTTTATCGGAACAACGCCGTACAGACGAATCGGCAGGCTGTTTGCAGTTTGCGCGTGCGGCTGCAAAAGCGTGATGTGCGCGTAGATGTTCGGCGACATTTCCTGCGTGAGCGGAAGTTTGTAGGAAGTGGTTTCATTTTTCGTTTCAAGCCATTCTTGCTTTAAAATCTCGCCTGACTTTTCTATCGTAACGAGCGCGCGTGAGCCGCTTCCAGAAGAAAAACTGATTTGTGCGCTTTCGCCGACGGTGTAATTTTTTTTGTCCGTCAAAAGCGTGAGCATCGCCGCGCTGTCTCCGCCGTTTTCCTGCGCGCGTCCCGCCCAATTCGGCCAGTCGATGTAGACGATTTTTCCCGCGCTATGCTTTTCTCCGTCGGAAACCAAAACAAGGTATCTTCCCCAAGAAGGATAATCCACGCGGAAATCAAAGCTGCCTTTGCCGTCGCTTATTTTGACTTTGCCGTTGTTTACGAGCGCGGACGATTCATATGAGACATAAGTGGCGCTTGTGAGCGCGTCTTTTTCCCACCACCATTTCCAATCGAGTTTGTAGATTGCGTAGTCGAGTTCCGCCTCTTCAATCGGATTTCCTTTTGCGTCGAGCAAGACGACATCCGCCCTTTGTTCTTGGTCGGTCAAAAGCATTCCGCGCGCCGCGTCGCCTTTCGGAGTTTTTATTCCGCAATATCGTTCATAAGGAGAAAAGACGAAGGATTTCGTTTCCGTTGAAAATGCGCCCGAAGGCTCGAAAATTCGGCTGGTATAATTTGCGCGAAGTTTGCCCGGAAGATTCTCGCCGGACTCAAGTTCTGCCGAAAAAACCGCTTCGGAATTCGCGCCGAGATTTCCTTCCCAAACTGTGTCACGGCTTGTGTCAAAGACGGCGCGAGGATTCGTGAAAGAATATTCTGAATAGCCTTCGAAATTGTTTTCGCCTCTTGAAAAATTCACGGAAACATCCGCCTTGTAATTCGGAGTTTTCGCTCCGTGAAGCCATTCGCCTTTCAATGTGAATGTGTTTTGCCCTGCCTTTAGCAATTCGCTTTGGCTTTCGAGTTTTACCGAAAGCTTGTTCGGAACGACAGTTTCAATTTTCAGCGGACGAGTCCATTCCGAGCCGCCCATTTTCACTCGCGCAATGTAAAATCCCGTGGGCGCGTTTTTGTCCGTCGAAGTTTGGATAGGATAAAAGCCGTTCACGTTTTCTTTTATGATGCGGCTTTCCACGAGGCGGCCGCTCGGGTCTTGCAATTCAAACGTGGCGGGAAAATCTTTTGGAATCGTGCCTTGCAAGTCTTGCAAGACGAAAGTCAGGTAAAGCGTGTCGCCCGGTCGCCAGACTCCGCGCTCGCCATAGATGAAGCCTTTCACGCCGTTCTTCGCCTTTTCGCCGCCGGTTTCAAAATGGCTCACACTCAATTCCGTTCCGCCTGAAAGTTTGAGGAAGGAATTTTGGTTTGATTTTTTTGCGAACACCGCGAACACTTCCGTGTCAGGATTCTTGAAAATCGCGCTTCCGTTGGAATCGGTTTTCGCCGTGGCAAGCGTTCGTCCCACATAATTTACAAGCGAGATTTCCGCGCCGCCGATTGGAGAAGCCGTCTTCAAATCCGCCGCCGTGACATAGATATTTCCGTCCACATCTTTTTTTGCCAAAAGCCCGATGTCGGAAACAAGCACGTTCCGCTCAATCAAAATCCTGCTATTGTAATTCGCCATATAGAACGCGGGATGGCACGGATCGTCGTCGTACTGCCAATACGTGCGTCGCTTTTCATACGGCATATTTTCAGTGTAATCCCAATAGCTCGATTCGCCTTTCCACTTGTAATTTCCGATTGTGTCGTCCGGCATAGGCAAGTCTGAAAAATCCTCGTGCTTTTTGTTGCAGACATATTTTACGTTTTGCTTTCTGAAGCTCACGCGAATCTGGAACATTCCGCCGGGATATTTTTTCGTCAGTTCCGAAATGTCGATGCCCGTCGTCACGGTGCGGTTTTTCATTTCGTTTTTCCATTCAATCGGAACATTTTTTTCCCAAACCGGTTCGCCCACGCGATACATAGAATCGTTTCCGTCAAGGTCATTGCTCTGCAAAAATTGCGTGATGTTCCAGTCATGAATCAAAAACGCCTGAATCAAAAGTCCGCTCAGATTTTTTGTCTGCACGGCGAGAATGTTTTCCTGCGAAGTCGGAATTATCACCGCGCTTGAATTGCTTTGCGCGAATTGGACGCTCGGCAGACTCCACGCCTCGTTTTTCGTGGTAACAGTTTCGCCAAGCGCGAGCAGCGCGCCGTCCGCGCTTTTTATTCCGCTTTGGATTTGCACTTCCGAAAAATTCGAAAAGTCATTTTCATTGTAAATCGTGAGCACATTTTTGTTGACGTTCACGCTGAAGTCGTCTTCGATTTTTGAAACAGTTTTTATGAAAGCCTTGATGTTTTGCGCCGAATCAAGCGGCTTTGAAAAACTCAAAATTATTTTGTTTTTCTGCGATTCGTTCACGTCGAAAATCACGAAATCGTTTTTTGCGGGAATCTTGAAATTCTTTTTGCCCGTGTTCACTCTTCCGCGACGTTTTTTTGCGCCGAACGAAAATCCGTTCCAAGAAATTTTTAAAGTCTTGAAATTTTTTCCGCGCGTGATTCCGTCGATTTTAAAATTTGATTCAATCCGATTTCCAGAATGGAAACGGTGCACGCTGTTCCAATAAATTTTCGGTCTTTGGAAAAATCCAAACTTCGCTTTGAGCGATTTTTGAAGTTGCTTTTGGGAAAGTGGAATGTCGGTGACTAAAGTTCCGCCGAGCGAGAAATCTTTTTCGTCGTCCGAAAGCACGAAAGAGTCGAACTGAACTTCGCATCGCGCGCTTTGCGTAAAATATTTGTGGACATAAACCGCTTCTTCCGAAAGCGCGAAAAGTTTCGCGCAATTCGCCACAAGCGTGATTTCCTGTTCCGCGCGATAAGGCTTGCTCGGCGTGAAACTCGCGCGTTTTCCCGAAACGCTCCACGAGCCTTTTTGCGGCGGCACGAGCGAAATCGCATCCGCGACATTCGCGCCGTCCGGAATTTCATTTGAAAATTCTATGATGATTCGGTCAAGCCGCCCGAGACTTATTCCGCCGATTTGCGAGACAAGGTTTTCGCCGCGCTCGAGAGCATGCTCTGAAAATTGCGCAGTTTTTTTCGCGCATCCAAAAATAAAAAAAGGAATGAAAATTGAAAGAAGAAATTTTATTTTCATAGAAACATTATATCACTAAACGGGCGGTTTTGCAAATGCTTTTTTATAGGGAAAGGGAGAAAAACGCTTGCTTTGAATTTGTCTTTATGGTATAATATGATATTATCTTTATGTGGGCATGACAAAAGCCGCACAAATAGCGCGACTTTTGTCAAGGGCGAGATTGTCAGCAATCAAAGGTTGCGACTTTCGCCCTTGACTTTTTATTAAGGAGTTTTTATGATTTTTCCTTTGGACAAACTCGTGAAATTTGATGGCAATATCTATGAAATTACGGTAGCGGCGAACAAGCGCGCCTACCAAATGTCGATGGTAAAAGATCCTCTCATCGAGGAAAACCACGACAAGGTCGTGTCTTTGGCGGCGGCGCAGCTTTTCGGAAAAGACGTTACTTATCGCATCCAGTCTGCGAACTAGGCGCGCCGTTTCACTTGAATAAAAAAGTTTTCGTAATTTTCGCGCCGACTGCCACGGGCAAGACGGAATTGCTCTTTCGTCTTTTTTCCGATCGCGATAGTCCGTTTCGGATAATCAGCGCGGATTCTATGCAAGTTTATCGTGGCTTGGACATTTGCAGCGCGAAGCCTTCTTTGGAGGAACGCTCGCGCCTTGAGCATTTTTTAGTCGACATAAAAAATCCCGACGAACAATTTTCAGCCGCGGAATTCGTGGAGCGTGCGGATTCTCTGTGCGATGATTTTCTTTCGCGAAATTTGATTCCGTTAGTTTGCGGCGGAACGGGCTTTTACATCCGCTCGTTTTTGCTCGGGCTTCCGAAAACTCCGCCGGGCGACGAGCAAGTGCGAGCGAGATTGAAAAACGATGCCGAAAAATTCGGCTCGGACGCGATGTGGAAAAGGCTTTTTTCCGTGGACGAGGAAAGCGCGCGGAAAATAAATCCCGCGGATTTGTACAGGATTTTGCGCGCGCTTGAAATCTATGAACTTACGGGAAAGCCGCGCGCGGAGTTCGCCGCTCGGGAAATTCTCCGTGAAAAATATGATTTTAAAATTCTCATTCTTGAGCGAGACCGCGAGGATTTGTACGAAAGAATTGACGCGCGCGTAGAGAAAATGTTTGCCGCCGGTTTGGAAAAGGAAATTGCGGATTTGGCGAAAACATATTCGCCCGATTCGCCAGGAATGAAAGCCATCGGCTGCAGGGAATTTTTCGAAGGCGGCACGATTCAGGAAATCAAGGCTCGAATCAAGCACGACAGCAAACGCTATGCCAAAAAGCAGTATGTTTTTATGAAGGGCATTCCGAACGCGAAGACAATCCACATTCCGCGCGGCGCGGACTTTCCGCAGGAAACGCTTGAATTTTTTTCGGAATAATTTTGCTTTGAAAAAAAATTCTTGACAGAGGACAAGAAAAGTAATAAAATTTCATCAATATGCGTGATAAAGATGTGGATTGGGACGATGACAAAGCGGAGTGTAACATCAAAAAGCATGGTTTGAGCTTTGATGAAGCCTAGAAAGTCTTTAGCGACCCGAACGCAATAGAAATTTATGATGAGAAAAATTCGACGATTGACGAAGAGCGATACATAGTGATAGGCAGGGTCAATGACAAAATAGTCGTGAATGTCGTATACACGGACAGAAACGGAAAACGGAGGATTATAACCGCGCGTCTTGCGGTAAAAAATGAATGGAGGATGTACTTTGCGAAACTTAGAACAAATGCTTGAAGAATACGAAAAGATAGCCGTTCCCGATGAAAAAATTGATTTGTCAGACTGTCCGGCATTGACAGAGGAACAGTTGAAAAATGCGAAACCCTTGCATCCGATAAAATCGAAGTGTGAAGATAGGCTTGTTATGATGAGAATGAACAGTGCGCTTGCCGAGCATTTGGAAGAGATTGGCGATGAATGGGAAAGCAAAGTCAACGATGTCTTGATGAACGCTTACGCGATGGGGCAGATTTGATAGAAATCATATAAAATCCACATTCCGCGCGGCGCGGACTTTCCGCAGGAAACGCTTGAATTTTTTGCGGAATAGTTGTATAATTTTTGGATATGTTGTTTTTGTGCCTGCTTTTTCCGCTGGGATTTTTGATTTGGTGTCGCGCGCAAGGCTTTGAAAAATTTCCGAAATTCGCGCTGATTGCCTTTACAGGGCTTTTTCCCTCGGCGGTCTTTTGCGCTTACAAATATTTTTTCTCGCCGTTTTATTATTTGGCGCAAGATTCTTTTTTGATGAATTTCCTGTATTATTTTTTGACTCAAGCCTTTGTTCCGCTTGCGGTTTTGACCGCCGCGTTCTTTTTGATGGACGGCAAAGATTCCTTGCAGGACAGGCTCGCGAATATTTTTCCGTTCTATGCTGGATTCTACGCAATTTACATTCCGTTCATAATTTTGTGCGAAGACGTGCCGTATCCGTTTTTCGCACTTTTCGCAAAGCCTTTGATTTATTTTTTTATGCTGGCATCTCTGCCGAAAATATGTGGAGAGCTTTTGGAAAGGCAAAGGACGAACATAAAGTCTTCAAAAAAAATATTTTCGATTTTCGCTCTTGTCGCCGCAATTTTGCTTCCGGCCGTAATCGAGTCCCTTTGGACTCTCGGCGTTCCCTCGCTTCTTACCGTGTTTTTGACGCTCGCGTATTTGGCTTTCGCGGCGGTGATTTCCTTGATCGACAGATGAATTTTTACAATGGTTTGCGCCTAAACTTTTTTTTCATTTTGCCGAAAATTATAGTATGAACAGTTTTACGCGGTCAATAAATTTGTTGCAAAAAGCGCTCGACGTGAATTCTCTGCGCTATCAGGTTACGGCGGACAACATCGCCAATTCAGAAGTGCCGAATTTCAAGCGTTCCACGGTGAATTTCGAAAGCGAATTGAAACGCGCGTTCGAGTCGCAGGAAAACGCCCGCAATTCATTCGATTTGTCGAAGACGAATTCCAAGCATCTTTCGATTCACAATGTGATCGATCCTGATTCGGTGAAGCCGCGCCGCACTGTGGACTGGGCTTCCACGGAAAACTCGAATGGCAACAGCGTCAACATCGAGACCGAGGCGATGAACGTCATCAAAATCCAGATGCAGTACAGGCTTTTGAGCCAGCTCGAGAATTTTGAATTCAGCCAAGTGCGCACTGCGATGCAGCCGAACAGATAGTAATTACATTGTGATTATATTTTAATTGAGAAAGGAGCGTTGAAAAACTTCGCGATATTTTAGCGAAGTTTTTCAACTCGAGTTTGTTTCACAAACTCGTTTATTCATTGCGATTTTTCGCTTTGCTGTAAAATCGCGTTTTCGAGTACTAAAAAAGTTTCAACTTTTTTAGTACTCGAAAAAAGGAGAAAACAATGGGAATTTTTTCTAGCATAAACATCGCTTCTACTGGATTGAGCGCGGAGCGTCTTCGCACCGATGTCATTTCAAACAACATCGCGAACGCTTCCACGACGCGCACTCAGGAAGGCGGCGCGTTCAAACGCTCGCGCGTGATTTTCCAGCCGGTGAGCGATTCGAATCCCACGTTCCGCACTCCCTATCTTCCCTCGAATTTGGACAACGGTCCTGGCAAAGGCGTAAAAGTCCGCGAGATTGTGAAAGACACTTCGGAAGGAATTTTCGTCCATGATCCAGACCATCCCGACGCTATAAAAAGCGGACCTCGTGCGGGATATGTGGAAATGCCGAACGTCAAAATCGTTAACGAAATGGTGGACCTGATTTCCGCCTCGCGCGCCTACGAAGCAAACACGACGGTAATCGAAGGGTCGAAAGATATGTTCAGCGCGGCTTTGGAAATCGCAAGGTAATTTGTGGAGATTGGCGACTGAAATATCGTCGCCAATCTTAATGTTGTTTTGGGAGGAAAAATGAAAATCAACGAAATGCAAGTCCTTCAGATGAAGGGCTTTGAAAATGTTCAAAATACTAATCCGCTTCAAACCGCTCCGTATCGCAACATCACTTCGGCGGCGGAAGAAAGGCAGCGGCTTAACGAAAAGTCATTTGGCGAATTTCTCACCGATGCCGTGGCGCAGATGAACAAGCAGCAGACGAATGTGGCGGCTATGGAAGAGCAGCTCATCACCGATCCCGACAGCCTCGACATTCACGACATTACGACTGCGATGGCAAAGGCACAAATGTCGATGACGCTCGCAAAGACCGTCGTGGACAGAATCGTAACCGGCTGGAACGAAATCACTACTACAAGGTAGTTTGATGGATGTCGCGAATGCTTAAAAAACAACTCTGAAACTTCGCATGAATTTTCAGCATTCGCGCATTCCGTATTGTCGTTATCAATTAGGAAGAATTCGAGGAGATTAAAAACGCGCCATTTGTCTGCAGACAGCGAACGTGTCAAGTTACAATGCTTTTCGCGCGTATTTAAAGAAGTCGTCGATTTCGTCAAAGTTTGTCCTATAATTTTCTGCGTCTTGAAAACTAGTGGCTTGCCTATATCTTGATTCGCGCGGAGGAGTTCGTACCCCGACGCTTGCGTTGAGGTACGTTGATTACAATTCCCCGCCAACACCTTTGAATTTCTCAACCAACGCTACGATTTTCTGAAAGACGCTCTGCTTTTTAGTCAAGTAATTCGGATTTAAAGGACTCATTTTAGGGAGAATCGCGTTCAATTCCGTACCGTTTTCGCTGGCGTACTCTTTTTTCAATGAAATTGCGATGTATCGTTTCGCGGCTTCTTCGTTTAAATTTTCTTCCGCAATCAAAGCGTTCGCTTCTTTCAGCAGTTCTTTTTGCGCGTATTTAAAGAAGTCGTCAATGAGGCTCGCGTTGTCGGTGATTTCGTCAAGGTTTGTTTTGTTGATAAAATCTATGACCAAAGATTCTTTCGCCCTGTTGTCAATGCTCGAGCGGATAAGGCGGCGGATGTCTTCTACCAGTGCCTCTTTGTCCTGCTTTTTCTTGTTGTTTTCAAAAATCAATGCAAGTATGTAGTCAAGGTTTATTTCCTGCGATTTGAGAAGATCCACTTCAAAAACAATGTCGTCCCAGTTCAGCGTCAGGGCGTCTTTTTTGTTCGCGGCTTTCTCTCTGCGAAGCCAGTCGCGTATGTCGTTGTATGTCGAGCGGTAGTCTTGAATTTCACGGACAGTCGGAATTTCGATGCCACGCATTGTCTCTATGTCATCGTCATCAAGATAATACTTCGCCTTGAACTCTTCCAAAGCCTGCGGGTTCGACGCGTCAATTTGATGAAACGCCTGAAGCCCCGCAAATTCATCATAATTCTGAAGGGTGTTTTCTATCCGCAAGTATTCGCCGAAAAGTTCTACAAAATCGCGCTTGTCGCTTTCTTTCGTAATTTCTGATGGATTTGGAAATTTTTCTTTCAGCTCCTTGACGACTTCCAGATAGCCTCGGCAAGAGGCACCGCTCAAATTGTCAGTGAAGCCAGCCATGTATTCTTTGAAGCTTTTTTCAAGAATCACATTGGCTTTGTTCTTGTCTCCGAACAACGTGATGGCTTCGACTGTGGCCTGCTCCAAATCCCTGAACGTGACGATGTTTCCGAATGATTTCGTAGTGTCGTAAATGCGGTTCGTCCGCGAATACGCCTGAATCAATCCGTGGTAGCGCAAGTTCTTGTCCACGAACAGCGTGTTAAGCCTCTGTGCGTCGAATCCAGTGAGAAACATTCCAACGACAATCAAAAGGTCTATTTCCTGATCTTTTACGCGTTGGGACAAATTTTCATAGTAGTTCTGAAATTCCTTTGAATTCGTGCTGTAGTTTGTCTTGAACATTTTGTTGTAGTCGTTGATGGCTGCGTCCAAAAATTCTTTTGCGCTCTTTTCCATCGCGTCGGTTTCAAAACTCTCATCTTGAATTTCGCCTATGGCGTTCTGCTCTTCGTTGGCGGCAAACGAAAATATCGTGGCGACTTTCAGCGGCTTTTCGCAATTTTTTTGCAATGCCTTGAACTCTTCGTAATAGAGTTTTGCGGCATCAACGCTGCTCACGGCAAACATAGCGTTAAAACCGCAGTGGTTGTGTGCAAAACGATGAGTCTTTTGGTGGTATGTGTTCAATATGTATTGGGTTATTTCTTTTATGCGTTCAGGGTGAAGCAAGGCTTCCTTGTTTTCTGCGGCAGAAAGTTTCTTTTCGTCCTGCTCCGATTCAATTTCCTTAAATCGCGGACGGACATCATTGTAATCCACTTTGAATTTCAAGACTTTTTCGTCACGGATGGCATCGGTAATCACATACGAATGCAATTCCCTGCCGAATACGGAAGCCGTGGTTTCCGAGCCTAATGCGTTTTCTTCGAAAATCGGCGTTCCTGTAAATCCGAACTGATAGTAAAACTTGAATTTCTTTTTTATGTTTTTCTGCGCCTCGCCAAACTGAGAACGGTGGCATTCGTCAAAAATGAAAACGACTTGCTTTTGATAAATCGGCATTCCGCTTTCTGATTTGATAAGGTTGTTGAGTTTTTGTATGGTGGTGACGATAATCCTGTTGTCGTCTCTTTCAATATTGCATTTAAGTCCTGCCGTGCTTTCTGATTTGTTCACGCTGTCGGGAGAATACTGCTTGTATTTTTCTAGCGTTTGATGGTCAAGGTCTTTCCGGTCGACGACGAAAAACACTTTGTCTATGAAATCAAGTTGCGTCACAAGTTGCGCCGCCTTGAAGCTGGTAAGCGTTTTGCCCGATCCTGTGGTATGCCAGATGTAGCCGCCGCTTTCGCTTTTGCTCCAATTCTTCGCCTGATAGGAGCTTTTTATTTTCCATATCAAGCGTTCTGTCGCCGCAATCTGATACGGACGCATCACAAAGAGCGTGTCTTTCACATCAAACACCGAATACGTGAAAAGCACATTGAGGAGCGTGTTTTTTTGAAAGAACGTCGCCGTAAAATCTTTCAAGTCTTTTAGAAGCGTGTTGTCCGACTTCGCCCAATTCATCGTAAAGTCGAAGCTGCTTTTGTCGCGTTTCGTCGTGTTCGCAAAATAACGGCTGTCCGTACCGTTCGATATGACAAAAATCTGAAGATATTTATACAGAGAATGCTCGGAATTGAAACTTTCCTTGCTGTATCGGTGTATCTGATTGAACGCTTCCTTGATTGCTATGCCGCGCTTTTTCAGTTCGATATGAACCAGCGGCAGACCGTTCACCAATATGGTGACATCGTATCGATTGTCGTGAATTCCCGTCTGCTCAAACTGCCTGATTACCTGCACTTTGTTCCGCATCAGGCTCTTTTTGTCCACGAGGTAAATGTTCTGAATGTGTCCGTCGTCAAACACAAAGTCAAAAATATGATTGTCGTGGATTTTCCTTGACTTGTCCGCGATTGACTCGCCTGGCTTGTCAAGGTAAGTTTCCACATATCGCTTCCACTCGCTGTCAAGGAAACGCACATTGTTGAGCGACTCTAGCTGAACGCGCACATTGGCGAGCATCGAACTTGAGTTTTTTATGTTCGGAATATATTCGTATCCCTGGTTTTGCAAGTCGCAGATAAATTCGCGCTCCAAGTCCATTTCTGACTGGTAGCAGTCGCAAACCCTAAGCTCTTTTGTGTATTTGTCCAGCACGATAAAATTTTTAGATTCGGCGACGGAGGTATAGTCTGTCATTCTGTCTGCTCCTTGCGATAATATTATATCACGGTTTCCAATTTTTTGAAAGTAAGCAATTTGTCCCTGTAGTATTCATACTGTCTTTTCCGTGCCTCGATTTCTGCAGGCAAGCCTTGCTCTATGTCCGTCACGAGGCTGTGGAATTTGTCAAGGATTTCCACTATCCAATTCTGT
>X363_Desmarests_Spiny_Pocket_Mouse__coassemble_358_pt1 | contig 30847 bp, 26 predicted proteins | sample X363_Desmarests_Spiny_Pocket_Mouse__metabat2_high_PE_007 | metagenome-assembled genome bin X363_Desmarests_Spiny_Pocket_Mouse | reverse complement strand
GAAACACAACAATCCCGATAGAGTTGCTGCCTGAGGAATACTTTCCGCAAGTTGAAACGCAAATTGAAGAAAATGACATTTTGGAAAATATTTCATTGGCGAATATCATAGAAAACCTTTCATATAATGAACAGTGGGATGTGATAGAGAATATCTTGAAAAAATTGCATTCAGAGATTTCGTTGAAGATGATTCAAACAGAATACAACAAATTAAGCGACTTTGAAGACCTTGACAGCGAAACAAATTCTGCGAGAGCCTCGGTAGCCGTACATTTTTATGAAACAGCATTATTTAAGAATTTTGGAGATACTTTGAAAGACGGAACAGTCTTGTTGACCGCAGGAAAGAAAAAGGCGTATGTCATTGCAGGAAACTGGGCGCACGCAGGGATATTTTCCAGAGATGCATATTCACGAAACGGTAAATCTGACAGGTCTTTTTGTGTATATACAGCACAGCCGAAAGATGCAGAAGACGGACCTGTCGATACAGTTCCAGACAGACCAGGCTACACTTGCTTGGACACAATCTATATGTACACAAAGCAAAAAAGAGTGGCTGCAATTCTGCCAAAAAATTATTCTGATGCTAAAGGAGAACGAGCGGCAAATTATGCGAAAACAATTTTTTATGATACCAAGGAAAAATATTTTTTGCCAGCATGGGAATTGATTATGCCTAATTTTATGTCCTTCATGGATACAAGTCACAATGGCAAATCAAATTTTCCGTACTGTTCAAAAGTTGCCTACACCGCATGGAAAAAAGTTGGGGTGAATCTTGATTCAGAAACATTTGCAGGATGCTTGGTCTCTCCAGATGATTTATATTCAAGCTCCGCTAATAGATACAGATGTATAACGATACGATTTTTTCGGTGGTCTAAAACATGGAAGTATAAGACATATTCTGCCACCTCGAATGTTGTGAGAGAGAAGTCAAGATGAAAAAATTTACCGCTTTATTATTCCTTGCACAACTCATTTTTTCTAGCTGCATAATAAATGTGGATGCCATGCCTGATTCAGATTTTTTCAAGAACTTTGAGCCGTTGGAGTGGTCCGATGACTATGTGTTCTTGCCGACCGATTATCCTCAGCAAATTCAAGTGTGGAATTCACAAACAAAAAAACTCGTTTACACTTACAATTTAGTAAAGGAATTTACTGTTCTTGGCAAGGATTGTGTGAGGGCATTGTCCGTAGATGATATGGTTATTGTTGATAAAGATATATGGCTGTCGTGTAATGGAGTCAATCATAATCTTATAAAAATAAATGTTCCAACAGGAAAAGTCGAATATATAAATCAGAAAAATCGTTTGCATTCAATAAAAGCTATAAATGATTCTAAAAATAAAAAAGGATATTTATTAGCAAAGAATCCGTACGAAATTGAAGGTGGATTTAGAACTTGGAAATACGATTTCGATGGGAGTTTAATAAGTGAAAAGGAAATAAACATACATCGTCTTTCTGTTTTAGAATTTGATAATTTAAAAAATGTGAATGGTGATTATTTAATGATTGGAGCGTTGGATTATGACATAAAATTAACTTCTGATGAAAATATATTTGCTATAATTAATTTGGACAAAGGAACTTCAACTTTATTTTCGTCAAAAATTTTTTATACTCCAGATGTTATTTCTGATTTAAAATATGAATTTGAAAAATTTTCTTGTGCTGTTGATTCATTAAATACCAAATATAATGACTATGCGGTTTTAAGCATGGCAGGAATTGCAAATGGAGACTCAAGCTGTGTTCGATTTTTATATAAAATAAAAGATTGGACTGCCTCAAAAATCGAAGTCGAATACACAGGAATAAATCATCAAGATGACGACTGTAGAGCGGTTTGCACAATTGCTGAAAATGAAGAAAATATTTTTTTAAGCGGAAGAGTTTTATATGACAATGACTTTAACGGTCTAGAAACAGGAGTGTATTCAAAGGCAACGGGCAAGGAGCTGTACAGAATGCGGATGGCAAGCTCAAACCAACTACATTATGAAATAAAGGACGACAAGACATGGTTTCCGCAAGATGTAAATGAGCAGGATGAGAATTTAGAGTGGTACTCAATCCCCAAAGGCTGTTATATGCTCGACCACAAGACAGGAAGAACATACTGGTATGATGTGGATGGCAATGAAACGGAGATGGAACAGATGGCGGTGGTGGAATAAATAGCCTTAATTTCGAGTTTTATGATTATGCAAAAAATAACCAAAGTTAAAAAATCGCGCAAAAATTAACCGTGGTTATTTTTTCAATAACCACGGTTAATTCGTAAATTCCGCATTGACAGATGGGAAAAATGTCTGCAACAATAAAATATAAGGTTTTTTCAGAAAAAGAGGTGTTGTTATGAAAAAGGTGGCGTGTTTAATTATGTGTGGTTTAATTTTCTTCAGTTGTCAAAACGAAGAAGGATTAAAAATGAAAAAAGCAAAATGACATTTGAACAAGAAATGAACCTTTTGACTTCCGAGCAAGAATTAAATTTTTTGCTAAGTCGTTCAGACGAGGGGATTGTTGACTGGCAGTTGTCACGAGAATTTGCAGAAATGGCATTGGAAGAATTTATTTCTTGCGGAGAGTTTCCAGCGGATTCAACATTGTGGGAAATCCCTGTTTCGATTTACGATGCAGACGGAACTATTCGTTATTATGAATTCAGGGTTATGAACGGTGAGAATGTAATTGCCGCGATAGTTGGAAATGCCCGCGAGGATTTGGGCGGACCGATTTCAAGGGTTTTTGAAATGACCGGTTATAGTGACGAACTGACAAATTTATACAATGCTGGCAAATTAACGGAAAATGAAATTCCACGGATTGTGGACAATGACTACCCAAATTATGCGATTGCAAAATCCGTAATAACAAAAAGCGGAAATGTGAATTATTCAGGAATTATAAATCCACAAACAGGAGACGAGGAAACAGACTGGACAAAAGTCTTGACCGTTGAAGAGATGATTGAAAGAAGTCCTGAAGAGTTTTCAGAAAGCGAAATAAACTCTGCAAATTCTGCGCTAAAAGATTACAAAGAGGAAATTGCAGAGCTATGGAAAATGGCGAAGGTCAATAAGGGGAGTTTGTCAAATCTTACATTCAAGGGGGTCAAAGAAGAAGCCGAGAACTGCTGTTGATGAAAGTAGGATAAAAAAAGCAAATGAATATGCTTTGACAACAAAAAATATCGGACCTAATTATTTAGAGTATAAAAAAATTGGAAAATTACCATATGGGGCTTGCGGAGCAACTGTGGCAGGTTTTTTATTGGATTTTATACAAGCAAATAGACTCGGCACTACGGGGAATTGGGACAATTTACCATACAAAGAAAGGGTGGCTTCCTTGATTAAGAAAATGAAAATAACAACGAAAGGTATAGAAAATATAACATGGCCGCATAATTTGGGAAATGCTGTAAAAGATTATACGGATTACAAGGTGTCCTTGGCATTAGGGGTTGTCCCCAACACTTCCATAGAAAACAACTTGCCAGGAATAAACTTGAGAGGCTTGGATTGCTCTAGCTGGAACGCCTTGAAAGGGGGAATGCATTATAGAAATGTGGTCGCTTACAGAGAAGACGGCTGGTGGATTTTTAAATGGTCAAGCATAAAGGTTCATGACGGAAATAATGTTGATGGTGGTTGGGAAACCTACAATCCATTCTATCATCTGTTCTCATATAATTTAGTGAGAAAATAATTGTAAAGGTATGAGAAAAGCCGTATTATTTATGCGACTTTTCTCATATATGCCTGCCAATGACAGGCTGCTTTAAGTTTGCATTCGCAAAGATGAAATACGGAGGAAAAATTGATATTAAAAAAAGTAATTATATCAATAAACATTTTATTTTCTTTATTTTTCTTAATGGGTTGTCCTAACAATTTTAAAGAAACAATGGGAAAAACTATAGAAAATATTCCCTCTTGGGCTTATGAATATGTATATTCAGATCCTTTTTCTGAATGGAAACAATGGAATAATTCTAACAAATTACATTCATATTTATCAAATGATTTCGATTTAGATACATATGATGGAAAATATAGATTATTAGTAATAGGTCAGTTTGTTGGAATAGAATTTGAAAATGGCAATGCGGGGGAAGTTTTATATGTTTGGCTAGAAGATGCTTACTGTGACGATTATTTTGTGACTATTCCGCAAAAAAAAGAAGATGAATTTGTTTTTTCAGGTTATTTAAAAACATCAATTGAAGAAGAACCTACAAAAAAAGCAGAAGTAATTTTCTCGAAAATCGAAACAAAAAATTCATATTCAACTTTTAATTATTCCTTAAAAGTTGAAGGCAATGAGATAATTAATGAAAATTTTAAATCCTTAAAAAAAGACTATTTTAATAAAAATGCTGTTCCTGAATGGGCTTCAAAAATATTTTCTAATGAAAATAAAGAATATGAATTTAATTATTCTTATGATGATAGTTTTTATTTAGGATTAAACTCATTTTCACTATTGAAATATAATTTTGATAGCTTAGGAAAACTGCACAAAAATGAACTTTTATATCACGGCGGAATGAAAGAAATCAGCGTTGACGAGGCAAACAAAATCGTTGAATATGAGTTGTTTGACGGTTCTCCCAAAGCAGAACATTTTCTTGAAATCAAAATTCTTGAGGACGAAAAAGAATCGCTTTGGACTTGGTTTGACAAAGATGCAGAGGGAAACAGAATCAATGAGCGAAAAGAAACGCTGTATACATATTGTCGTGAGTAGGGATGAGAAATGGAGAAAAAGGCGATATTAAAAACAACTCTCGTTTTTCTCTTTATTCTACTGTTTTTTTCTTGCAAGCAAAATGAGCCTGATGAAGGTTTTGAAACTACCGAACAGAAATATACTACAGAAATTCATAACTATTTAAAGAAGAAATATGATATAAAAACCGCTCTTTCTGTTGGGATAAAAGGAAAAGATTTCTCCTTTCATTTAAATTCAGGTTATTCTTCTCTACAAAATAAAATGGAAAACACAGATGAAACTCTGCATTATGTTTACAGCATTTCAAAAACTTTTGTGGCTTCTCTGATTTTGAAATTGATTGATGAAAACAAACTGACTTTGAAAACGAAGCTTTCTGATTATTTTACTGATTTAAATGAAACTTATATAAATATCGAGGCGACAATTGAAGACTTATTAACGCATAAATCAGGAATTCAAGATTTTGTTAATAATTCCAAGTTGCTTTATGAAAATCCCTTTTTGAATGCAGAATGGAATCCAGCATTTTTGTTGAATTTAATAAAAACTCCAGCCACTGAAATCGGGCAGTTTTCTTATTCTTCTACAAATTATATATTATTGGGAATGATAATTGAAAAAGTGACAGGGCAAAAGGTAAACGAACTGCTTGGTGAAGCCTTTTTGAAGCCCTTGAATCTTTCCAATACAAAACTTCCGCCTCAAGACACTGTTGAATATGAAAAGATTTCTCATCCGCATGTGTATCCAAACACCGATTTTTCTTTAGTTGGCGATGAAAAAAATCCGATAGATATAACTTCTGTAATTCCTACTAATGGGATAGAATTAATTGGAAAATCAAGTTGGGCAGCAGGCGGAATGGTTTCAAAGGCAAATGAAATTGCACATTGGGGGTATGATCTTTTTAGTCAAAATGGAAAAGTTGCAAAACCAATAAAAGATGCAATTTTTAATTCGGTAAAAGATTTTACAAAAGAAGATGCCGAAGCGTATGGGTTTGGGGGCAGAAAAATTTTTTATAAGGATGAGTATTTTATCGGTTCTTATGGACGAAGCATTGGCTCTGAAAATTGTATGTTTTATAATCCAACAAAAGATATTTGCATCACCATTTTAACTTCCTCGAATTCAACAAAAGATGGTTTGCCGAATATCGATGAATTGCTTTTTTTATTGTATGAAGCAAGTGTATAAATTTTTGCTATTTTTAATTTTCATAATCTTTTTCTCCTCTTGTGAAAACAATGAAATGCAAACTGAAAATTTTAGAAATTCTATTGTTGACTGGAATTTTTTAGTGTATATGGGAGCGGATAACAATTTAGAAAGATTTGCGATTCAAAATATATATGATATGAAAAAAATCGGCTCTTCTGAAAAAATAAATGTCTTGGTTTTGCTCGACAGATCGCCTGGCTATGACAAAAGCAATGGAAATTGGAGCGGGACTCGTTTATTTCATATAAAAAAGAATTCGAAAAATGTAAATGATGACATGATTTTAGATTTTGGTGAACTAGATATGACCGATTATTTGAATTTAGAGGAATTTATAACTTATGCAAATAACAATTTTCCTTCAAAAAGAACTGTTTTAGTAATTTGGAGTCATGGAAATGGAGTGTTTCAGGATGGATTGATTTTTAATGATAAAGATAAAATGGAAAATGCAAGAACGGTAATCCAGGATTATTCAACAAGTTATTCAGCAGGAATGAGAATCCAGGATTTTTCCAAAGCCGTAAAAAACGCCGAAATTACTGCAAACAAAAAGATTGACATTGTTTATTTTGACGCCTGCTTTATGCAAATGATGGAGATTTGCTGGCAACTAAAAGACTTGACCAATTTTATCGTTGCCTCTCAATCGGAAGTTCCTGGAACTGGCGGAAATTATGAAGCAATTTTAAAATATATTGAAGACAATGAAGACATAGAAAGTTTATCTATCGCTTTGACTATTGCTGAAAGATTTTATAGTAAATATCAAAATTCTTTATTGAGCAGTGCTTGTTCCGTTGTTTCCACGGAAAGTTTAAAAGATGGAATCGACCATTTTAAAAACTGGATGACAACTTTACAAAATGCAGATGAAAATCAATGTGAAGAATTAATAAAAATCCGAAAAAACGCATTTGCGTATAGTTCGACATATAAAGAGTTTATAGATTTATATTCTTTTTGTTTGAATATAGTGAATTCTTCCAAAACAAGCGAGAGCGTAAAAAGCAAGACTTTGGAATTGATTGAATCGTTAAAAAACATAATAAAAGTAAACAAAGTGACAAATGAATATAAAAATAATCTTTATGGCTTGAGTTTGAATTTCCCCATAGAAAATGAAGGGCTGCAGTTTTATATAACGAAAGACATGCATTACGATGTTTTTGATATTTATAAAGAAACAGAATTAGGTGATTTTATAATCAAAATTAACGATTAGTATGAATGTCGACTTTTATCCTAATACAAGAAAAACATTCGCGAAAGCGCAAGACTGACCACGGATTTTTTCACCACTATTTGTCTCTGAAAGGTCAGGTCGCCCCTTCACTGCGACTGGAGAATGTTTTTTAATTTTTTAAAGTCGACATTCATACGATTACTAAAATAACCAAAGTTAAAAAATCGCGTAAAAAATAACCTTGGTTATTTTTTCAATAACCAAGGTTAATTCGTAAATTCCGCATTGACAACAAAACACATAGTAGTATGATTGTGGGTAGATTATAAAAATAAAAAGCCTGTTTTGATTTTGAGAAAATGCTCCTTACTTTTTATTTTATGGGGGATTATATGAAAAATGGAAATCGCATTCTTATTGGGTTAATAGGAATTTCCACATTTCTTACAATTCTGCTTGCAAGTTGCAACAATCTTTCCGACAACATTATTCAACAAGTGGAAGATAGTGAAGACAGCATAACTATTGGAGATGAGATTATTTATGGAGATACATTTTCGTTAAAAGATTTGTATACTTCACAAGCAAGGGCTGCCGACATAACTGAAAATGAACTTATAGATATGGTTTATTTTTCTGTCTGTCCTACAACGGTTGATGGAGTGCTCGCAGTAAATAGTGCACTAGGACATTTGAACCCTACCGAAATGAATAGGGAAATTATGCAGGCTTGTGATGCAGAAACTATAATATTCAATGACGCTATATCTGTGGAAGACACAGAAAATATCCCAAAAGAAGATTTGGTGAACTTAGGTGTAAAATACTACTACATCGAAACAAGGGAGAAAGCGAATTCCCTAAAGGATGCTCTTGAAGGCTTTGAAGTCATAGAGGAATTCTCAATGCCAGATGAAGAAAAATGCGAGGAGGATGATAGAAGTGCCAGCAGAGGGCTTTTCACAAAATATTCCATTTCTGGAGATATAACTTATAAAATAGATGGAAAAAAGGTTCCTGCTTACGGCGTTACAATGAAAAGAGGCTCAAAATCATCAACAACCAACGCAGAGGGAAGGTTCTCGCTTGGCTCAAGCAGAAACATTTACGGATTATGCTGGCTTTGGGCGCATTATGAAAACAAGGCTTGCAAACTTTCAAACATGTTCAACATTACTGCCTCAACATTGGTGAAGGTCGCTTTCCCCTCAAAACTTTCCAATGTATCCCTTTCCGCCTCCTCAAATTACGCAAAAGCCAAAATGGCTATATGCGGAGAGTTGCTTTCAAGATACGATGATGAAAGCAAACGCCATTACGGAATCCCAAAGGCAAGGGTGTGGACAACGCAGCTTTTTAACGGAACAGCATCCGCGCCTTCTTTTCATGTTAATAAGGGCATGGCATTGCCTGATGTTCTTGTGACTGGTTGCAATTCGTACAATGAAAAAAGAATGAGGATTTTGCACCATGAATACACCCATTTTTTACATAATGCTTATGTGGGAAATAAAAACGATTTCTGGACGAATGTAATAGAGTCTGAACTAAAAACTTCCATAAGGAGCATAATCAACGACATCTTCAAACTGGGCAAAAATGTGAGTTATTATGATTTTTCAAACAAATATGTGTGCTTCACAGAAAACCTTGCGGAATGGTATTCATTTGTAGGATTGTCCAGGGGAATGTATGGAAAGATTGCGAATAAAGAAAAAACAGGATTGGATTTAGGCGACCCTTCATATACGAACACACCAGTTTTCTGCTATTTAGTAAGAGAAAAAATTGCGACTGCGGATGAAATAATGAATATTGTTGATTCCTACAATGTGATTACTTTTCAGGAATTCTATAATGCCCTTGTAAAAAAATATCCGAATAAAAAGAACAAGATAAACAGTGCATTTAGTAAAGATTATTACAAATCTTATGGAAATCCTATAACCTTTCAGTGACAAAGGACAAAACAGTACACAATGCAAATCAAGAATAGTTTTTAGTTGTTCTTGATTTGTAATAAGGAGAAAAATCCTATGAAAAAAACAAAAACACTTCCCTTGCTTTTACTTTTTCCTCTTGCGATAACTTTGATTTCTTGCGATCCGCCATGGCCATGGATACAGGATGAGTCTTATACCAATTCTTCCGTGTTTGCTTCCTTTGATGAATTTGTTGAATTTTATGAAGACAAGGAGAATTTAGAGCCAAAGGAAAATTACACATTCACCTATGGGCGCATAGTAAGAAATGATAAATGCGATGACATCTCTTTCACTGTCAAGGTAACGCGAAGGGAGGGCATCTCAACGTATGAAATCAAAAATAAATCTGGAAATAAAATAACAGAAGAAGAATTTTCAAAGAGCTTTTCTCAAGACCTCCTTTTTGAATCTATTCCTCGTATATACGAATTCTTCATAGGATATTGCAGCAAAATTCAAGAAAGTGGAGGAAATATCTTTTCCATTCAAGATGAAAGACAAGGGACGGAGGAAGTGTACTTCTCGGCATGTATATACACACAAAAAAAATACAACTGTCCTGCTCTAATTGAAATACAATCATATCTTGAAGAAATACATATAAATGATTTTGACAAGCTGTTCGCCGATAGATATTGCATCAAAATATATGATTTTAAATTGCTATAAACTAAAAGCGAGTTTGAAAATTGTTTTTGGTTTATAGAGGAGATGAATCGTATGAATTTAAGATTTTCAAAATGGCTTTTAGTTTTATTATTGTTCCTTGTTGCAATACTTTTAACTTCCTGTACTTATGAAAAACTATCACAAGCGTGGTATGAAAATGAAAATAGAGACTCTGGATATACTTTTAAGGGATTTGTTGAATTCTATGAAAATGGAGTCGAGCCAAAAGAAGACTACACATTCACTTATGAACGCAGTAAATGGGGTGATGACAATACGCTCTTTACTATTAAAGTAACACGAAAAGGAAAAAATCTCACTTATAAGATTAAGGATGACGGCTGGAAAGAAATAACAGAAGAAGAATTTGAAGAAAAATTTCCCTCCGAAAAATTTTTTACATCTATTTCTGATATTTACAAATTCTTCATAGATTATTGTAACAATATCCAACAAAACGGTGGAGAAATCCTTCAAGATTATGATGAAAATAAAGAAATATCTGGAAATTGTCGTTTGTTTACACGTGTATATGAAAACAAAAAATACAAATGTCCTTCTGAAATAGAAATTCAATCTTTCATGGGAACAGAGTCTACAGACAATCCCCTTGACAAACTATTTGCCGATGGGTATCGCATTTATGTTTATGATTTTAAGTTGTTGTAAATTAAGACTGTCTATAAGTAAAATAAGAAGGTTATTTTTTATTTATTCCTCCACCGCTGTCTGTTCTATATCCGTGATAGCGACAGGGTAAAAAAAAGATGAATTTTTTAAATTAATAATCTGGAAAATAACCAAAGTTAAAAAATCGCGCAAAAATTAACCGTGGTTATTTCTTCAATAACCACGGTTAATTCGTAAATTCCGCATTGACAGGTGAGGAAGATGTTTGCAACAATAAAGCATACAGTTTTTTTATAAAAAGGTGATGAAATGAAAAAGGCGATGTGGTTGTTATTGGGAATTTCCCTCGTACTTTTTGGCTGCAAGGAAATAGAGAGGATTGAAAGCGATGAGATTAAAATCACAGAAAATTCGATTGAAAAAGTGTATTTCACAAAGGACTCGTCAGAGGAATTTAAGAATTTTCTAAAACTGCCCGAGTCCAGAAAATGCGTGGCTAGAAGCCTTGAAAATGGAGATGAAGTTACGACCGAGGACTTATTCTCCCAATTATGGCAAGACTTGTCAGAAGAGGAGAAAAATCAGTTGATGAAAAATCCAAATGAAGTGACGCTTCAAGTTGAGTCGGGTTTGGAGCTTCCGCTGGAAAATGAAATTTCTAGAAGCGCTCTAAACGGCGATACTACGCAGCTGGATTTTTTGGCGGCGAACTTCAGTTTTTCAGAGCATTTGAAGGACTGGTTTGGAAACGCAACGATTCCAATAGAATTGTTGCCCGCGGAATATTTTCCGCAAGTTGAAGCGCAAGCCGAAGAAAATGATATTTTAGAACATATTTCATTGTCAAATGTCATAGAAAATCTCTCGTACAATGAGCAGTGGGATGTGATAGAGAACATCCTGAAAAAATTACAATCAGAGATTTCGCTGAAAATGATTCAGGCGGAGTATGAAAAACTAAACGAGTTTGAAGACTTTGATGGTGAAACAAACGATTCGAGAGCCTCCCTAGTTGTAAATTTTTATTCAACGGCCTTAATTAATGATTTTGGAAAGACTTTGAAAGACGGAGCAGTTTTATTAACGGCGGGCAGGGAAAAAGCATACATCATTGCAGGGAAGTGGGCGCATGCAGGAATATTTTCAAAAAAAGAGTTTTTAAATAAAGGTGGTCTAGATGCTACACACTGTGTATATACAGCACAGCCCGACGATGCAAAAAAAGGGCCTCCAGAGGTAATCCCAGACAGACCGGGATACACCTGTTTGGATACAATCTATATGTACACAAAGCAAAAAAGAATGGCTGCCATTCTGCCAAAAAATTATTCTGTTGACAAGGGAGAACGAGCGACAAATTATGCGAAAACAATTTTTTACGATAACAAGAAAAAATATTTTTTGCCAGCGTGGGAATTGATTATGCCTAATTTCATGTCCTCCATCGATACAAGCCACAACGGAAAGTCGAATTATCCATATTGTTCAAAGGTCGCCTACACCGCATGGAAGAAAGTTGGGGTGAACCTAGACGCACAGACATTCGCTGGCTGTCTGGTCTCTCCAGATGATTTATATTCAAGCGCATTTGACAGATACAGATGCATAACCATACGATTTTTTAGATGGTCAAAAACATGGAAATATAAAACATATTCAGCCACCTCAAATGTTGTGAGAGAGAAGTCAAGATGAAAAATCTCGCCTTTTTATTATTTGTTGCGCAACTCATTTTTTTGAGCTGCGTGTTTAGTTTGCCACATCCTGCGGATTCAGAAGTTTTCAAGGGCTTCGATCCGTTGGAGTGGTCTGACGACTATGTGTTTTTGCCAACTAACAATCCTCAGCAAATCCAAGTGTGGAATTCAAAAAGCAAAAAACTTGTTTATACTTATAAGTTGACAAAAAATGTAGACACTTATGGAAAAAATATAGAACGCGCATTGACAATAACTGATATGTCTATTATTGATAAAGATATATGGCTTTCTTGTGATGGAATAACTAGAAATTTAATAAAAATAAATGTCCCAACAGGAGAGGTTAAATATATAAATCAAAAAAACTACTTCTATTCAATACAAGCAGATAAAACTTGGGAAAACGGAAAAGGCTGCTTGTGGGGAATGAATTTCTGTCAGCCAAATGATGGCTTTACCGTATGGCAATATGATTTTGATGGGAATCTATTATATGAAAGAAAAATTGATTATATCGGTTTAGATGTTCCGCCTTTGCGTTTTATAAATTATGTTGATGATAATTATTTTATTTTAGGAAGTTCCGATTGGGACATTGATAGTGGCAGGGTAAAAAAAGATGAATTTTTTAAAATAATAAAATTAAATGGAAAAGATGGAGGTGTTGTAAAAAATTTTTCGTTAGATACGCTTCTTACAGAAAAAATATATCAAGACCTAAAATTGGATTTTGAAGATTTTGGTTGTGCTTTAGGAATTTTTAAGGCAAAGTATAATGAATATCTTGAATTAAATCTCGTTGGATTTGCAAACGAAGTAAAATCTGCAAAATTCTTATGCAAAATAAAAGACTGGACATCTTCAAAAATTGAGGTGGAATACACAGGAATAAATTATCAAGACGATGAAAGCAGAGCAATTTCCACAATCGCTGAAAATGAAGAAAATATTTTTTTAAGCGGAAGAGTTTTATATGGGGGGGATTTTAGCGGTCTTGAAACAGGAGCCTATTCAAAGGCAACGGGCAAGGAGCTTTACAGGATGAGGATGCCAAGCTCAAACCAACTGCATTATGAAATAAAGGATGACAAGACATGGTTTCCGCAAGATGTAAATGAGCAGGATGAAAATTATGATTGGTATTCAATTCCGAAAGGCTGCTATATGCTTGACCATAAAACGGGGAAAACCTACTGGTACGATGAAAATGGCAATGAAAAGGAAATGGAACAGATGGTGGTGGTGGTGGAATAAAATGAAAAAAGCGGTGGAAAATACCACGATTTAAAATCCACGCTGAAATAGTGCGTAGATTTTTATCTCGAGTTTTGTTCCAAAATCCGCCTATCAATGGTAGCAAATCCTTTATCTTGCCTGCATTTCTTGATGAGGCTCTCACAAAAAACATTTATTGTTGGAAGAACCTCAATGAGCAGATTTTACAAGGAAATAGAATGAACGAAACGAAAAACTATATATATATCTTTGCGAATGGGGTTGAAAGGTTCATTTTCAAAACGACCTTAAGAATTATGGGAAGATATATTATTCCGTGCATTTTGAGAGCACTTCAATCACTTGAAAACAAGAAAAATCGCACTGAAAGTGAGACAACCAACACCTAAACATAAATAAAGGCAAACCATGAAAATGCGAGTGCACAACATAAAGTTTCATGCCCTTCTCACACGCTCTTTTCTACTTTTTCCAATAAGACGGCAAAAAGTAGATTATCATTGTGTATAATTCCAAGCGACCTGCAAGCATTGCAAAGCAATACCACCATTTGAGAAAATCGGGCAGAAAGCCATAATTGCATGCGGGACCAAGCCTCCCAAACGCAGGGCCAACATTTCCAACCATAGAAAGCGCGCCTGTAAATGCCGTTTGAATATCAAGGTGGGCAAGGCAGCCCAAGAATGTGCTGATAAAAACAAGCAAAAGATATGCCGTCAAAAATGAGCTGACATTAAAAATGATGTCGTTGCGACCAGGGCGACCATTCAAGCGAATGCTAAAAACGCCGTGAGGGTGAAGCATCCGTTTCGTTTCGTTGTTAACTTGCTTAAAAAGAATAACCCATCGAACAACCTTTATGCCACCCCCCGTTGAGCCAGAGCAGCCACCAATAAAAAACAACAGGAATATAAAAAACTGCGCGCTGCTCGGCCAAAGCGTGTAATCAGCCGTTCCAAAGCCTGTTGTTGTGATTATAGACACCGCTTGGAATGCAGAAGAGCGGAGCGCACTTGCAAAGGAAGTATAAGAGGGACGAATACAAAGAGCAATTGCAAGAATACTTATCAAAACAATAAGGATATAGCACTTGAATTCCGAGTTATATTTTATTTCATCGAATTTTCGTGTGACGGCGTAAAAAAATAAAGAAAAGTTTATTCCAGCCAAAAACATAAAGACGGTGCAAATTACATCAATCGAAAGAGAGTTATAACTGCCAACGCTTGCGTTTCGGGTGGAAAAGCCACCCGTCCCCAAAGTTGCAAAAGCGTGGGAAAGCGCATCTATAAAATCCATTCCAAAAATCAGAAGCAAAATGGTCTGCACGGCGGTCAAAACCATATAGATAAGCCACAGGATTTTCGCAGTTGTTGTGATTTTTGAAGTCACCTTGCTTTTTTCAGGTCCAGTCGTCTCGGCCTTTATCAACTGAAAACCGCCCACCCCTAAAAGCGGAAGCAATGCAACCGTCAAAGCGACAATTCCCATTCCGCCCAGCCAGTGCGTCATACATCTCCACAAATTCATACTTCGCGGAAGAGACTCCACTTCAGAAAGAATTGTCGCGCCCGTTGTGGAAAAGCCTGAAACGCTTTCAAAAACAGCGTTTGTAAAAGACGGAATGCACCCACTCACATACAACGGAATCGCTCCAAAAAGGCTTGCAAAAATCCATGCGGCGGCAACCGTCAAAAATGTTGATTTATTTGAAAGAACGATTTTTCTTTTTCGAGTGAAAATCCTCACAATAAGAAAGAATGCAAGGCTTGCAAGCATGGGAATCAAAAATGAAGGAATCACTTGATTTTCATTGCAAAAAATCGCGGTAATGAGCGGAACAATAAAAGTCGCCCCCACTATCGCAAGAAGAACTGAAATGATTTGCAAAAGATTTACTATTTCCGTCATTTATTTTTCCTTAAAAATTCCAATTACAGAACTGACCACACTAGGTGTAGCGGTCTACCACTGTAAAACCAACTTTCAGTTTTTGCATTTGCAAAAACTGCGAGCGAACCTTCGACTAAAAAAAACTTGGTGCATCATCTAGCGGTCTACCACTGTAGAACCAACTTTCAGTTTTTGCATTTGCAAAAACTGCGAGCGGACCTTCGACTAACAAAAACTTGGTGCATCATCTAGTGGTCTACCACTGTAAAACCAACTTTCAGTTTTTGCATTTGCAAAAACTGCGGGCGGACCTTCGACTAACAAAAACTTGGTGCATCATCTAGCGGTCTACCACTGTAGAACCAACTTTCAGTTTTTGCATTTGCAAAAACTGCGAGCGGACCTTCGACTAACAAAAACTTGGTGCATCATCTAGTGGTCCGCCCTATTCCCAAAGAATTCCAAGATGCGTCGGCTTTCTTCCGCCAAGGCAATAAGCACAAGATGGTCTCCCGTTGAAACAATCGTCTCTCCATTCGCAATTTCATATTCATCAGAGCCAGGATGCTTGTCCAACAAAACCAAATATTTTCCCGGGTCTGAAAGCTCTTTCACCTTTTTACCGCTCACATTGCTCCCCGCTTGCAAAACGCATTCTATTATCTCAAGATCTCCATTTGAAACCGTATGAACCTCCTTCACGGAATTTCCACGCAAGTGGCTCATAATAGAATCAACAACAACATCGCGTAGAGCAACGGCAACATCAACCCCCAGTTTTTGCGCAATGGTGGCAAACGCCGCGCTCGTCACCAGTCCAATAGACTGTCTCACTCCAAGCGACTCAAGATACGCCGCTAAAACCATATTCATCTCATGGTTATGCGTAACGCAAATGGCAAGGTCAAACGAAGTGATTCCCTCCTCCTGCAAAAAGCTTTCATCAGAGGCATCGCCACGAAAAACCGAAATGTCAGGGAAATTTTTTGCCGCTTGATTTGCAAGCTGTTCATCGGAGTCAATCATCACAATCTTTTGCAGGGATTTTTTTTGTCGCTCTGTAAACATCTTTATAAAGGACGCTTTTTTCGGCTCAATTATTTTTTCCGCCACAAGAGTGCCTATTCTTCCCGCCCCGACAATCACAATTTTTTTCAAATCCTTTTGTTTTGAGCCGCACAACTCAAGAATTTTCGCGACATCTTTTTTTGCAGAAAGAATCCCGAGCGTGCATCCTGGCGTCATAACCGTCTGCCCACTGGGAAGACTCGTCTTTTCATCGGTTTCCACATACGCAACAAGAACAGGAACATCACAAAGCGAGCGCATCTCCATCAGCTTGTGACCTGCAAAACGGCTTCCCTCCGCCACGGTGATTCTTGAAATTTGCATCTCAGAGTCATCAAAACTCACCACACTGCTGATTGCGCCGTTCTCCACCGCCTGAACAACCGCCTCCGCCGCCTCAACATCAGGGTGAACCATATAATCAATCCCATATAGCGGACGGTGATTCCCAGAAAATGTTGTTGCATGCGTTTGTTGCGCAGAAGTGGTGTTTATATAATACGCATAATTTCTCACACGAGCAATCTTCAAAATATCAGGATACACAGAATCCACAAGAGAACAGGTTATCATATTGACTTCATCGCTTCCCGTCAAACAAACAAGCGCATCCGCCTTTTCAATCCCTGCATCCTCAAGCACCTTTATATTGTTTCCATCGCTTATCACAACGGTGCAGTCGAGGCGATTTGAAACATGACGCATAACCTCTTCATCGTTATCAATGATAGTCACATCGTTTTTTTCACTCACCAGAAGTTTTGCCAACTGAACTCCTGTAAATCCCGCGCCAATAATTACAATTTTCATTTTATCCCTTGATTTAGAAATTTTAGGAGGGGAATTTGCAACAAGTGCGTAGCACGAAGTTTCTAGCAAAGTCTTCCCCTCGCTTTCTGCAGTTTTTGCTTTGCAAAAACTGCAAGCTGACCTCCTACCAATAATAGTAACTTGTAAAACTAGTGGTCAGCCTCTCTCCTAGAGGCAAGCCCCTAAAACCCCAGCGAATGCCCCACCGTCACTGCAAGTTCCTATGAAAATGCACCCCCGAAGCAATTCTAACAAATGGGAAAATTCTTCTCCAATTTTCCGAGATTGCTTCACATGCTCGCATGCAAGAAAAATCGCAATGACATCTCTTTCCATCAATCTGCTCGCAAGTTTCGGTAGCGAAGCGTACGAAACTTGAGGCGAATGCAAAACCAACATTCTTTGAACGATGAATTTAAGCATTCGCCACCCCTCGCCTACTTTTCAGAAAAAATCTTCGCCTTTCGCTTTGATGAAATAAAAATCGCGCCCACAACGGCAGTACACACAACCAATGCGGCAAGTGCCTCCATACTCGCGCCAGGAATCAACAGTCCCATCAGTGCAAGAAAGCCCGCCCCGCTCATCGCATCAAGCATCTTCGCATTCAAAAACAAATACATCGAGCCAATCACCAAAACAGTATGGCAAAGCGTCGCTAAAAAAGCGGTGATTGCCGCGCTCACTGTTTTCGGCATCTTTGGAATAAAATCCAGCACAGTAAACAAAGCCCACGCAGTCGCGCCGAACAGCATTCGCGGCAAAACAGAGCACAACGGATTCACAAACAGAGGATCAAGCACCCCCGAAGGACTAGCCGCCGCATTCACCAGGCTTGTAAGCCCAAACACAAGCCCCGTAACAAGACCGCCTGGAAGACCTGCAAGAATCGCCGCAAGCAGAACCGGAATATGCATAATCGTCAGTGAAATAGTAGGGCTGAGCGGAATATAGCCAAGATGCAGTCCTGGAATTCCCATAAGAATGACCAGTGCGCTAAACGCCCCAATAATAGCCAGCCGTTTGTTTTTTGAAGTGACCACAGAAGATGCTGTCTCCATAATACTTCTCCTATTTGTTCTATAACACTATAGCATTTTTATGGAACAAATACAATTATGGGGTGAATGCGTGTTTGCAAAGCACTCCTTAAAAAATGAAAAAAAAATTCAAAAAAATGTACATTTTCGTTGCTACCTACTAGACATACCCCCCCCCCTATTATGGTAGAATACAGTGTTTTTTGAGGGATTTCTGTTGGTCTTGATGCTGAAGCCTCACTTTTGCCCCCTCGTATGGAGGATGCCATGAAAAAGATTCTCAAGGCGTTATGTTTGGCGACAATTCTTTTGCTGCCATTGGTTGGTTGTAATGATAATCCTGAATCAGGAGCGGATGACATTACTATTCAAAAGCAAATCGATGCGGGCGACGGTGATTTAAAAAACGCAACAGTTTCTGAAGATGTGGTCATTAGCAAAGCGATAACATTGCGAAACGCAGACTTTGACGGACACACGATTACGGTGAATGCTGATACAACACTGATAGACATACGAAATGCACATGTTGTTATTGCAGGAACAAATACCGAAATAGAAAAAGCTATAACCCTCAAAATCAGCGGCAATTCAACAATTACTTCTATCACTGTAAAAACAGAAAATGCCAAAATTGCATCGTCAGGTGACAAAGTAACAATCACTTCGCTTGAAATTGGAAGCGAGGCTAAAAATGTTGATATTTCTGGTGGACAAATTACAACGCTCTCCGTTGTGTTTACAGATAGTGAAACATCTAAAAATGTCTTAAATATTTCGGGGGGTGTAAAAATTGCAAACACTAAAGCAATAACAGAATCTGGAACCGATGTCACCAAATCTATATATGTAACTATAACAGATGAAAAAACAGAAAAACCAAACGGTGTTCAAAGCCTTGATGTTAAAAGTGTAAGACTCATAAAAGGCACTAATGTAAAAACAACTTATGAAGTTGGCGACTCATTCGACTTCACCGATCTTTCCATTGAAGTGACATATAGCAATGATTCAACAAAGACGCTTCAACTTTCAGAAACAAACATAAAAGTTAGTGGCTTTTCTTATTCAACAACAGGCAACAAAACTGTTTCATTCATATATGCTGATGTTCCAGTAAGCGGGACACTTTCTGTTACTGTAAACGCTCCTAAAGAAGGAAGTTATGCAGACTTGCTTAACAAGGCAGTTGAAAACTTTGCGGACTTGAAACTAGACGAAGGAATTGCAAACATTAAAGGGGCTTACGAACTTGAAAAAAACGACACCACAACAATGTATTACGCCCTTGCAACGCTCGCTCTTGTCAGCACAAACAACGACACTGTAAATTTCATGAAAAACACTTGCGGATTTACAAGCTATCCAAATACATTAAATGCCCTTATCTGTCCATTTATAGATTGGGAAGGTACACCATGGTTTGAGGATTGTTTTAACGAAGGCTTTGTTGAAAGAGTTGTCGCGGCAAATCCACAAGGCTTTAACACTGCCTTGAACAAGATAGTAAAAATAGTTGAAAATGCATACAATGAAGTTAATGACATTTCAAAAGACATGGGGCAAGACCCTATTTTACTTCCTGCAAAACTGATAGAAGTTCTCAATCTTGACGAGATTCTTGGGGCTGGAGTCGAACTTCAATTCAACAAAGCGCAGCTTGATATGATTATCGCATATGTGGGAATTATAAAGGGCGTGCTTCAATATGTTTCTGCGCTTGACTGGATATTCGACACCTCGTCTATAAAAACAGATATGGATGTGGATGACTTTATAACAGCCGTTCAGACTGGAACAAACCTGTTCACGGTGACAAATGAATCTGTGCTTGCAAAATCAAAGGAGTCTTTTGTTACTTCAGTAGATTTAATTATGTCTGCTTGGAATACTGTTGTTGAAAACTCTTCCGCTATGTTCCCACCTGAAGCAACAGATATACTGCAAGCTTATGACATTTTATACAAAGCAGCAAAGGCATTAAAAGATGCACTAGAAAAGAATGGAACTTTCTATGTGCCAGATAGCAATATATTTGAGTTGACAGAATGGCCCACAACAGACACGAGCGATTGGCTTGTAAAAATTGACTGTGGAAAAATGTTCTCGAAAGATGTGCTTGACGGTGCAATTGAAAAGGATGCAAGCGGAAAGGTGAAATTTTATACACAATATTACTACGATTATGGTTATGGATATAATTCGGGATATAGTACGCCTTCAGAGTTAAATAACAAATTTGCTTCTGTATATCAGAAAAATAGAGATACAGTAGAAACAAACAAGCCAGATGGTGTAACATACTATGATTGCTATACATATCTTTGCATAAAAGTAAAACTTCCTGCATTTATAAGCATAAAAGGAATTGAAGAAAACGATAGAACAACATTCTATTGGGTTTGGGATGAATATTTCGACAGTTACGATGACTGCAACTAAATGCTAACCTCACCCCACAAAAACACGAAGGCACTGCACATCTGCTTTGTCTTCGTGCTTTTGTTCTTTTGCGTTCCGCTGTCCTCCCATTCTTTTTCCGCATCCTCGAATTTCACACATATTTATTCGGATGCAAGCGGCACTTCACTTTTTTGTAATGCCCACGCAGGCGGCGAATTTTCGTTCCCGCATTTTTCAGCGGGTCTTAACGCGTCATACAATCATATTTATTCCTCGCTCAAAAACATAACAGCAAATGCAAACTTTTTTGACGCAGGAATTTTCGCAAAAACACAGTTTGTTGATTTCAACGCAAATGTATTTTTCCTAAACGCTCAAAACCTCCTCCTCCACATAGACGAGGACTACAAAATCGAAAAGGCGAATATCTTTGGAGCGTCGTTTTCACTTCCTCTCAAACTCCCGCTCTTCACCATAACGCCGCTTTTTTCCTTCGGAAATCTAAAATCAGAAAACGGCAATATGCACTATTTTTACTCCGAGCCAAAAATTCCGCTTTTTTATGCCGCGGGCGCAAAATTTGAAAGAGAAAATTTCAAGCTCGACGCGCTTTTTATATCTGCTGATGTGGATTTTTACGCCGATGAGCTCAATGGCTCTGAAAAGCTCATCTCCTCTGATATTTGGGCAGTGGGCATATTCTCAAACTATGAATTCGCTGCGAACAATTTCAAAATCGCTCCGTCTTTGGGCTTCTTTCATCTTGACGCACAGGCAAGAGGCACTTTGTCCGCGCAAAATCAAAAGTATGTGTTTTTTCCGTATACTATTTTTAACTTGGCAGGGAACGCAAAAATCGATGCCCTTATTTTTGGAGCCAATGTTGCATTCAAAAAAAGTTTTTATTCACTCTTTGCGGATTTTATGGCGCTTCTTTGTGTGAACCAAACGGGCTCCTACAACGCAAATTATTTGTACAAAAAAAACCTATTCTTTGACGGCTCAAAAGGAACATACAGCGGCGAGTTCAGGGGATTAGCAGGAAATGGACTTGGATTTTTAACCCTCTCCGCAGATTTCACGATTCCCATAAAAAACGCGAACATCGTTTTGTCTCCAAAAAAAATATTCCTCATCCCGCTGTTTTTCAATGTGAAGGACAGGGACAAATCTCCCGGTGACAATTCCAGCGGGCCTGAAAGCAAGGCAAATAATTTTGTTCTCCATTATCTTTTAAGCGGACTTTCTTTTACCGCGACAGTGCATTATAATTAATGCTATGAGTGAAAAATATATCGTTGCATTGGATCAAGGGACAACCTCGTCACGAGCGGTTGTCTTTGATAAAAATGTGAGGAAAATCAGGACGGCGCAAGCGGAATTCACGCAGTATTTTCCAAGGGCGGGCTGGGTCGAACATGACGCGGAGGAACTTTTTTTGTGCCAGCTTGAGGTCATGAAGGAAGCGATTGCGGGCGCAAAAATCAAAAGCGACCAAATTCAAGCAATTGGAATTACAAACCAGCGCGAGACAGTTGTTGTATGGGATAAAAAAACGGGAAAACCTGTCTATAATGCGATTGTCTGGCAGTGCCGAAGAACGGCAGATATGGCGAACCGCCTTATTGCGGAAGGAAAGGACGATATAATTCAGCAAAAGACGGGCTTGATTCCAGACGCCTATTTTTCAGGAACAAAAATACAGTGGATTTTGGACAATGTTCCAGGCATCCGTCGACGGGCGGAAAACGGAGAATTGCTTGCAGGCACAATCGACACATGGCTTTTATGGAAATTGAGCGGCGGAAAATGCCATGTCACCGACTACACAAACGCCAGCCGCACAATGCTTTTCAACATTCACACCTTGCAATGGGACGATGAGCTTCTTTCCTTGTTGAATATTCCAAAATTGCTTTTGCCAGAGGTAAAGGACTCCTCATGTGTGTATGCGATGACCGACAAAACGGTTTGCGGATTTGAAGCCCCCATCGCCTCTTTGATTGGAGACCAGCAGGGCGCACTTTTTGGACAGGCGTGCTTTGAAAAAGGCGACACAAAAATCACCTACGGCACAGGCTGCTTTCTTTTGATGAACACAGGAGAAAAAGCAATATGTTCTAAGCACAAGTTGATAACGACAATTGCGCTTGGACTGAACGGAAAAGTGGAGTATGCGCTTGAAGGAAGCGTTTTTATGGGTGGAGCGGTTATAAAATGGCTGCGTGATGAAATGGGCATTATTTCTACAGCAAAAGAATGCGACACGCTTGCGGAAAGCGTCCCGAACACAAACGGTGTTATGATGATACCCGCATTCACAGGGCTTGGCGCGCCGTACTGGGATTCCTACGCGCGTGGAACAATTGTTGGATTGACGCGAGGCGCAAACAAAGCGCACCTGTGCCGAGCCGCCCTTGAAGCGATTGCGTTTCAAGTGAAAGATGAAATTGAATGCATGAAGGATGATGCGGAAATCTCTCTTGCACATTTAAAAGTTGATGGGGGAGCGTGCGTTTCAAACATTCTGATGCAATTCCAGTCCGATATTTTGGGCGCGCCAATGTTTCGTCCGCAAAATAGTGAAACAACAGTGACAGGGGCGGCGTTTCTTGTAGGCGTTTCTTGCAGGTCTTGCCACAGGCTTTTGGAATTCAAAAGAAGAAATTGCGCGCGTTTGGAAAATTGAGCGTGTTTTTTCTCCGCACATGCACGAAGAGGAGAGAATCACCCGATACAATGAATGGAAACGCTGTGTGGAAAACACAAGGCACTTGGCTGACCACAGGCAATCACTAGCAGATACTTAGACAACAATTGATAGAAGTTCGCCTCGCATTTTTTGCATTCGCAAAAAATGCAGGTTGATTCTACAGTGGCTATGACCTTTAGTAATGCGGTGGCTTTCGGTTGGGGATTTCTCCCTCTGCGTTTTCCAACAGCTCAGTTATTTTTTCCGCCATCAAGCGATTTTCCTTTTTTAAAATCTCTATTGTCTTTGTCTGTTCAATACAAACCTCTTGAATTTGACTCATAAAGTCCTCAAGATACGAAAACTGTATCTCAATATTTGTCATGCGATTTTCAAGAGATTCAAAATGAGCCGCTCTTTTTTTGTCATCTGCCATAGCTTTACTTTTTCAGCAACGCCGCAAAAGGGCTGTATGTTTCTCCGTCCCCTTGTGAATTCAAATATGTGGCTGCGGAAGTGTCTTGTTCTGCAGAAGTCGCAGGCATCAAAGAAATACGCTTTTCGCTCGCCTTTATGTCTTTTATGACGACAGACATTTTTTCCCCGATTTTGAATTTCTTCTTCAAATTTGTGTTTTTATCCACCCCCTCAAGCGCGGAAACATGCACAAGACCATCAATCCCTTTGTCAAGATTTATAAACACGCCGAAATCCGCAATTCGTGAAATCGTGCCGTCAAATTTTTCGCCAACTTTGAATTTTTGTGAAACATCATCCCATGGGTCTGCCTCAAGAGCCTTCATACTAACAGAAATGCGCTCCCTTTGCCAATCTGCCTTGAGCACTTTCGCAGTGATTTTTTGTCCAAGAGAAAGCACGTCTGAAACCTCTTTCACGCGTTCAAATGAAATTTCAGAAATCGGAAGCAACGCCTGGAATCCATCTATATCCACAAACGCACCAAAACTTTGGAACGACTTCACAACGCCCTCAACGATTGCACCCTCGGTGATTTTTTTACTCAAATCAGAAATATGCTCCGCCCGCTTTTCTTCAAGGACAGCACGGTTTGACACCAAAATATTTTTCCCCTTTTCCTTGAATTCACTGATATAAAACGGAAGCGTTTTTCCTACAAACGATTCATTTTCATCTTTTTGGCGACCACCCATCTGCGAGTACGGACAAAACGCGCGTGCGGAACCGACTTTCACTTCAAAGCCACCTTTTATTTCCTTCTCAACGCTTCCTTCAATGGGAATATGGTTTTTAAAGGCGTTTTCAAGCATATCTTTGTCTGCATTTTCGCCTTTGATTTTCGCCGCAAATTTCATTTCGCCACGAACTTCTCCCGTATAAAACACTTTGATTTTGTCGCCTTCTTTTACAGAGCAATTTCCATTATCGTCCGTGAATTCCGCTTTTTCAACCACGCCCTCGCTCTTCGCGTTCAAATCAATAAAAATCGTGTCATCGGTCACCGCAATCACCTTCGTTTCAATTTGCTGTCCTGGAATCAACTTTTCAAACATACTTTTTATACCTCTCTATTCTATTATTCTAGTTTCGGGCGCATTTTGCTCTTGCGAGCAAACCTGAGCTTTTCAGGGTTCCAGCTTTCGCCTGCATTCCTTCGCTCCGTTGTCAAACCCGCTTGTCAGTTTTATGCTTGCACAAAACTGAAGGCGAATGCACAAGCAATATCACTTGAAAGACCAATTAATGCATTCGCCCTCGCTTCGGAACCCGCCAGTGTCGAGCCCTTCCAATCCCTTGCGCAAGCGCAAACACAAGATATTTTTTACCACCTTTTATTGTTAGAAGTTTGTAGTCATCAACCCGTTTTCCGCCATTGCGAGAAACTCTCGCCCGTGAGCAGCCGAAGCATTGTGTCAATTGCGAGCGCAACGCAGTGGAGCGTGGCAATCCACTGCCTGCAGCTCCAAGAAAGACTGAAAACTGTGGATTGCTTCACCCTTGCAGGGTTCGCAATGACCTCGCCCCGCCATTACGCTTCCCGATAAAAATTTATCAAGCAGCCAGCCAAGATGATTTTTCGCTCGTCATCGGTGAGGTCGCCCAATGTCAATTCAAATTCCGAAACGTTTCCACATTTCACACAAACAGAATACGCCTTGAAAACATTCGACTTCTCTTGCAACAACTTCTTTATGTTCGGGACAAAAATATAGTCATCGTTTTTAAATGGCAGATTTTCTGTTGCCTTCACATCTCCCTGCTTGTACAAAAACGGCAGCATCCCCCAGTTTATAAGATTTGAGCGGTAGCGTTTTGTGGCATACTCGCAGGCAATGTTCGCGCTCGCCCCCAAAACGCGCTGGCAAGAAGCAGCCTGTTCTCGCGCAGAGCCATCTCCTGGTTTTAATGCGTAAATGCTTGAACCGATTGTGAGCGCATCTGTTGAGAAAAGCGCCTGCACATCCCCATTTGCACTGGTATTTTCACCGCCGTTTTTCAAAACCGCCTTGAAATCATCGTTGTCTTTGAGAATCTCGCAGACTTTTTCTATCTCCGCCTTCACTTCCTCAGTTTTGTCTCGCACTGCTTTTGCTCTTTTCACATACGCAGGGTCTTTGCGGCTCAATGTGAATTCAGCAAGTCCCAACGGATTTGAGCGGAAAGACGATGTTTCTCCCGATGGAATCAACTCATCTGTTGTGGTTACAGGGTCGTGAATTTCGCTGACAATTTTAAGCAGGAGATTGTCGCCCAATTTTTGCATTTCAGGCCAATCTTTGATATTCGGACCAAACTGAATTTGAACTTCAGGGTGTGCAACTCCTTTTGAATCATAAACGCGCTTTTCATAAATCGTTTTGTCAAAGAAGTATTTTTTGCCTGAAAATTCCGTGTCAAAATCTGTAGCGGCAGTGAGGAATCCTTTGTTTGCGGCGGTGGCGGCCACTGAACGCGCATCCATAAGCGCGACGGAAGAAAGCTGTCCCGACTGAATTTTGCTTCCTTCGCGGTTCGGAAAATTTCGCGTCGAATGTCTGATTGAGAACGCGCCATTTGCGGGAGTGTCGCCCGCGCCAAAACACGGACCGCAGAACGCCGTTTTCACGACCGCGCCTGTTTCAAGCAAGGAAGCAACCGCGCCGTTTTTCACCAGCTCCATATAAATCGGCATTGAGGCAGGATACACGCTCAAAACGAATTTTCCGTTGCCAGTGTCCTTTCCTTTTAGAATGTCCGCCGCCGCCGCAATGTTTTCAAATCCACCGCCCGCACAACCAGCGATTATTCCCTGTTCAACATACAGCCTTCCGTCAATGATTTTTGAGTGCAAGTCAAACTGCACTTTGTCGCCAAAACTAACGCGAGCGCGTTTTTCCGTTTCTGAAAGAATATCGTCAAGGTTCTTGTTCACTTCATCAATTTCATACGCACATGATGGATGGAACGGCATTGCAATCATCGGACGAATTTTATCCAAATCAACTTCTATCGCGCCGTCATAATAGGCTGTTCCATTCGGCAAAAGCATTTTATAGTCGCCCTCTCGTCCGTGAATCGCATAGTATTCGTGGATTTTCTCATCGGTCGTCCAAATAGAAGAAAGACAGGTGGTTTCCGTTGTCATAACATCAATGCCAATTCTAAAGTCAGCAGAAAGAGCGGCAACTCCAGGCCCCACAAACTCCATCACCTTGTTTTTTACATAGCCATTGTCAAAAACCGCTCTTATAATCGCAAGCGCAACATCTTGAGGTCCAACCCCCTTAATTGGCGCACCTTTTAAATACACCGCCACAACATCTGGGACATTTATATCATATGTTTTTTTGAGCAATTGTTTTGCAAGCTCTCCACCGCCTTCGCCAATCGCCATTGTTCCGAGTGCGCCGTATCGAGTGTGGCTGTCAGAGCCCAAAATCATATCGCCACATTTTGAAAGCATTTCACGCGCATACTGATGAATCACCGCTTGATGAGGAGGCACATACACACCGCCATATTTTTGCGCACAAGTGAGACCAAAAACATGGTCGTCCTCGTTAATCGTGCCACCAACCGCGCAAAGCGAATTGTGGCAGTTCGTCAAAATATAGGGGAGAGGAAATTTTTCAAGTCCCGAGGCTCGCGCCGTTTGGATTATGCCAACATATGTTATGTCATGGCTTGTGATTTTATCAAATTTTATTTTCAATTTTTGCGCATCATTTGAAACGCTGTGCCCCTGCAAAATTGAATATGCCATCGTATTTTTTCGCGCTTCATCCGCCGTTGTGTTCTTGCAATTTTCAACAAGCCTTCCATTCTCTAAAAACGCACCATTTTTCCAAAGCGTCACTGCATCAGCCATAAAAATCCCCTTGGTATATAAAATAATGTCAAGAGTATAGCAAAAAAACGAAAAATACACAATGTTTCGTAGAATTTGCGCATAGAAATCAATTTTGGCAATTGAGACGCTGCGAGACTGAGCAAATGCAATCGTAATTATGCCTTATAAAAAACTCGAAATTAAGCCACCTTATTTTATTTCTCTTTCATCTCTTCCGCAAACAACCCGTAGATATACAGTGGTGATTGTCCATACAGTCCTGTTTCATCATCGGCAAAACTTGAGCCTGTGGCAGAGCAATAGAACATATCCATCGCCTCTTTTTCAGAAACTTTTTTGTTCTGTGCGATCAACTGAACAATCTCTGGCAAAATCGTCGCCCGTATCGTTGCATGCGACATTATCTCCTCCCATAAAACAAGTGTGTGCGACTTTTATCATATCCTCACGATATAACTTTTTATGAAATTCAGCTCTTTTAATGCATCATTTGTGCAAAACGCAATTTGATTATTTATCTTCTCAAATCGCAATCGTTCTAAAGCGTCCTCTTTCCGCATAATCCCTCGCACAACATACGATATTGTTTCTCCAACAGTATCATTAGCAATTTTTCCGCTTACTATATCAAACCCATGAACAAAATGAATCGTACTTCTGCACTTTGCAACAAAGTCGAGCCATTCCATAGACGCTCCATCAAAGTGTTTTTCTTTCAATTTGTTTAGTTCGTTCTGTGGATTCCATTCATACATATTAACAAGTGCAGGCACAAATTTATTTTCCTTTTTAGATGCAATTTTTGCTCTGCGGATTGCCCAGCGTTCCGCCTGGTCTTGAATATCGGTGGTATAAAATGCAAAGCCAAAATCCCTGCCCATTTCGCTTTTTATTATTGCAGGTCTTTTGATTTCAATCGTACTGCCATGATAGACAATCATTTTTCTGCTCCGAGATAGTCGTCTATAAAATACATAAGATATTCCATGCCCATTCCATGCAAATCTTCATAATCGGATTCAAGCAAATCAAGCAGTTTTTCTTTTTTGAAAATCTTATAAACCTCATCACTAGGCTTTCCGCTATGCTCCGCATAATATTCAATGCAAAAAGATACAAAAGATATTCTACTCATCGCTTGTTTGTTCCTTTTTGTCTATCGTATCATATTTTTTTTGTTTTTGCATAGGCATAGGAGAGGAAAAAACGTGGTAGTTCAAAGCTAAGTAATAGACCTCTAACCAGTTTTGTACGCTATGCTTACAAAACTGGTTAGAGGAATTTTTACAGAGACGATTTCACATCACGCTCTTTCGCTTTCACGGGAATCCAGATTGCACTTTGGTAATTCTTGTTGTTTTCAGAGGTAGAATACCATTCAATATTAAATCTTCCGTTGATTTCGTATTCTTTGTTGCCTGGAAGCCATTCTCGCCAAATTTGTGTGTTTACGGTCTGCATTGCTTCGGGCAAAGCACCAATGCACTTGAATTTTGCCCACAAGGTAGCGGGAATTTCATACACAGTCATTTCTTTTGGAACAGCACCACCCATATATCTGCCGGCAATCATATAGCGGAACTTGCCGTCCTTTCCAATATCATCAATGCACACGCCAAATTCTCCAATTCGATTGCTATAAATTGCTTGTTCTAATTCATTCGATGGAGCATTGCCCTCAAACAAGCCTTTCTCATACTTTTCCATAATCTCTGACCAGAATTTCGGAATCTCTTCATACGATGTGTCAAACTGAAATTCCCTCGAAAATCCAATCACCTTAAACGCCGCCATTTTTTCAACAGCAAAATCCATACTTTGTCCTCCTTGAACAATAATATTTACTCGTAATGGAAGAAACGGTTTTATGAGTGTTCTGTCTTTGCGTATCTCGGATGGAGTTGCGCCATGAAAACGAAAAAACGCCTTTGTAAAACTTTCTGGAGTTTCATAGCCATATTCAAACGCAATGTCAATTATTTTTTCATCGCTTTCTGCTAATCTGACTGCCGCAAGGTAAAGTCGCCGATTACGAATATATTCGCCAATATTGCAACTGGTGATAATCTGAAATCCCTTTTGCAAATAAAATGTTGATATATTCAAATACTCTGCCACTTCATCTGGACTTTCAACGGTTAACAGATTGTTTTCTATGTAGTCCAACGCACCCTTGATGAAATCCAGCCACTCCATAACACTTTCCCCCTTAACAAGTTTTCTACTATGGATTTATCATATATGTATAATACTACAAAATCTTGTCATTTACGAAACAGTTTTGTCTTTTATATGAAAAAAGTATAAGCAAGAAATATACTCACAGCAAACCTTGAAAATCCCCTTCATCAACCTTATACTATTTGTATGAACGAGAAAATCAACTATCAAAAAGAATTGGATGCCATACTAAAAAATCTTGAGAAAATGAAAGTCTCTTCTCCTCTTGTAAAAAAGCCCACGCTACTCTTGCACGCTTGTTGTGCGCCATGCTCATCGTATGTGATTGAATATCTTTCAGCGTATTTTGACATCACCATTTTGTATTACAATCCAAATATCTATCCTCAAGAAGAATATGAACGCCGCTTGGTAGAATTAAAGCAGTTTCTTGTGCGATTTCCTGTCGCTATTGCTTCAAATATAAAACTTGTTGTTTTGGATTACAAGCCTCAAGAATTCTACGAAACCATAGGAGTTGAAACAGAACCCGACCTTGCAAAAGAAGCGGAAAAAGGCGAACGGTGTAGACGATGCTACACACTCCGAATGAAACGCGCCTACAAGTATGCTCGTGAACACGAATTCGACTGGTTCACCACAACACTTTCAATCAGTCCGTTCAAGGATGCAGAAAAAATAAATGAGATAGGAAGGGGGCTTCAAAAAGTTTCCGTTGCCGCCTCCCTGTCTCCATCGGGAGAGGCGGGTACGAAATTTCTCCCCTCTGACTTTAAAAAGCACAATGGCTTTAAACGAAGCCTTGATCTAAGCAAAGAATACGGATTGTACCGTCAGCAATACTGTGGCTGTGTGTATTCAATCCATAAGCCAATCTATGACTCATAAAATTTGGTGAAACAACTCGTGCTCTATTACAGTAGTAACACTGTACACTTTTGCAAAAGCAAAAGTGCGAGCCGACCTTCAACCCATTAAACCTGGTGTAACAACTAGTGCTCTATTACAATAGTAACACTGTACACTTTTGCAAAAGCAAAAGTGCGAGCCGACCTTCAACCCAT
>X363_Desmarests_Spiny_Pocket_Mouse__coassemble_345_pt1 | contig 31791 bp, 28 predicted proteins | sample X363_Desmarests_Spiny_Pocket_Mouse__metabat2_high_PE_007 | metagenome-assembled genome bin X363_Desmarests_Spiny_Pocket_Mouse | reverse complement strand
GGCGACAAATCGGCGATAAATCAAAAAATCGGCGACAAATCGGCGATAAATCAAAAAATCGGCGACAAATCGGCGATAAATCAAAGTGAAAAAGACAAAATTCTTGCATATCTTGCAGAAAATCCCGCTTCAAAATCTTCCGACATTGCAAAAATTTTGCATTTGAAAATTTCTCGTACAAGGGATTACCTTTCAAAGTTGGTGCAAGAAGGGGCGATTGTTCCCAACGGAGCGAATAAGAACAGAACGTATTCATTAAAGTAGCTTCTTCTAAACCTCTTTCCAGCATTGCGGGGCTTCATCGTAGAAGTCTTCGTTTGCGCCACTTGCGAATGCTGGGCAGTCTCTGCAATAGGGGAGTAAATTGCATTTGGAGCACTTTTTGAATTTTGTGTAGTAGCGGTAGGTCTCCATTTGGTTTATCCAAACATCGGCGAGTCCATCTGTAAAAATATTTGCAACTCTGCTGTTTTGCACTCGATGGCAGGCGTAGATGTTCCCGTTTGGCAAGATCAGATGTGATTCCCGCTTTGTTTATCATGGGGGGGGGGCGCCCTTGTCTGCACCACACGCTGTTCTACACGCCGACCCTTTGTTTGTAGCCATCTTGCTCCAGAGAGCCATCTTTGGGGAAGAGATATGCTTGTGCTTGCATGAATGCTTCTCGTCTGCTTTTTTCAATTCATCGTTTAGGTTCTCGCTCATAGAAGCCATTATATCATACAAAGTACTATTGCATAAAGTGAATTTTTCTTTTTGCTTTTCTTTTGCAGTTTGCGCAAGCTTTGCTGCGAGTTTGCTGTTTTCTTTTGTCTTTTTTGTCTATCTATGCTATAATTATCCATTATGAGTACACATATAAATGCAAAGAGCGGAGAGATTGCATCGAAAATTTTGCTTCCTGGTGACCCGCTTCGCGCAAAGTTCATCGCGGAGAATTTTCTAGAGTGTCCTGTCTGCTACAATGAAGTACGTGGAATGTTTGGCTTTACAGGATTTTATAAAGGAGAGCGTGTTTCTGTGCAGGGGACAGGGATGGGGCAGCCGTCGCTCTCTATTTATGTAAACGAATTGTTCCAGTTTTATGATGTGCAAACGGCGATTCGAGTGGGAACGATTGGAGCGATTCAAAACGATTTGAAATGTCGTGATGTGATTATTGCTAATGCCGCGTGTTCCGATTCCAGTCTTTTAAATCAACGCTTTGGAAACATGCATTTTGCACCCACGAGCGATTTTGAGCTTTTATATAAGGCGTATAACAAGGCGCACGAGCTAAAACTTCCCGTACATGTGGGCAGGGTGGTTTCAAGCGATTTGTTTTATGATGAAAATCAAAATTGGAAAAAATGGGCGGAGTATGGATGCTTGGGAATAGAAATGGAAAGTGCAGAGCTTTTCACGCTGGCGGCGAAATTCAAGCGGAAGGCTCTTTCCATTTTTACCGTGAGCGACCACATTTTGACAGGAGCACAAACCACAACGGAAGAGCGACAAACCTCATTTAAAAACATGATGGAGCTTGCGCTCGAAACGCTAGTATAAAGTAGAAATAGACTTAATTTCGAGTTTTATGATTATGCAAAGAAAACATTCGCGAAGGAGCAAGGGCGAACACTAGATTTATCTACCACTGTAAATTGCGTCGAAGTTCGCCTTTCGCTTTCTTCTTGCGAAGAAAGCGAAACTTGCGGCTTCAGTGCAAGGGCAAAATCGCTCTGATTTCGGTCGCTGCGCAAGCAGTCGGCGGAAGATTCATTGTCGCGTTGTACAGACTTTAGTTTTTCGACTTCCGCCCCCAGTTTTTGCATTTGCAAAAACTGGCACGAACTTGTTCGTTGTTGCCGAAATCAGTGAGCTGACCTACTACTGCCAAATGCTGGTGTATTAACTGGTGGTCAGCCCTGCGACTGGAAGAATGTTTTTACGGTTTACAAAAACTCGAAATTAAACCTGCAAACTTTTCATTGGAGGTATATGATTTTGAAACCTATTTTGTTAGTGCTTGCGGCTGGAATGGGAAGTCGCTATGGTGGAGTAAAGCAGATAGATGCAGTTGGAAAAAACAATGAGTGTCTTTTAGATTTCGCGGCGTATGATGCAAAACGGTGCGGTTTTGGAAAAATTGTGTATATAATTCGCAAGGATATAGAAAGCGACTTTAGGGAGCGGCTTTTTGACCGTGTGGCAAAAAAAATCAATGCGGAGTATGTGTTTCAAGGTAAAGAAAGTCTTTTGACTGATGCGCAGATTGTTGCTTCAAAAAATCGTGAAAAGCCGTGGGGAACTGCACATGCTGTTTTATGCGCTCAAAAGCATTTGGATGCGCCGTTCGCCGTCATCAATTCCGATGATTATTATGGACGGTGCGCATTTGAAACGCTTGGAAAGTATCTTTCATCAATTGAAAAGAATTCCACGGAACACGCAATGGTTGGCTATGTCCTTGAAAAAACGATGAGCAAGAGCGGGTCTGTGAGCAGGGGCGTGTGCACGGTAAATGGTGACAAATTGATTTTTATTGAAGAAAACCTAAAGATATATTATGAGGGTGAAAAAATAATCAGTGAATTTCCAGAGAAAAAAATTGAGATGACAGGAAAAGAATGGGTGAGCATGAACCTTTTCGGATTCTCTTTACGCGCGCTTGAAACATTCAACGAATACTGGGAAGACTTTATCTCAAAAAATGCAGGAGAAATGAAAGCGGAGGCGTTGTTGCCCGTTGCGACCAGTGACATCATAAAAAGCGGTAGGGGCAGTGTGAAATTTTTCACATCCGAAGAGAACTGGTTTGGAATGACTTATCCAGAAGACAGAGTAATCGTTAAGCAGGAGATTCTAAAAAAAATCGAGAGCGGCTATTATCCTGAAGAATTGTGGGGTTGATTTTTATAGGAGTTGTTCTTCCAACTTTATTCGTAGGCGATGGGGCAGTCTTATGCTCTGTGTCAGGGTATGGTTATTGGTCGAACAGCGCCATAATTTGAGCGTAGGAGTTTTGTCTGTTTTTGAATGTGCTGTGAGAAATCCCTTTTTTAAAGGTTCGCAAGTGTCACAGTAGAAATGCAGTCATTTTTTGCAATTCACTTTTGCATGCATTTCCTTCTTGCGAAGAATGTGCATGCTTTCGACACCCATGCAAAGGCAGAATCGCATTCAATTGTGGTCTCTGCGAAAGCAGTTGGCGGAAGATTCATTGTTGCGTTGTATAGTCTTTAGTTTTTCGACTTTTGCCGTTCAGTCTTTGCATTGGCAAAAACTGAACGGCATGTTTTGAATAGGTCGCGACGCAGAGCGGAATCTGCGGTGAATGCCGGACAAACATTCACTGGACGAGCACTCGAAGCATTCGACATGCCTCGATGGAAAGCAAATTTCGCATTTTTTTTATGAGTTTTTTAAATTTTGCTTGCCATGCGTTTGCCTGTTTATCATCATTCCGCCCATTGCATTTTCCCTGTAATTGAAGTATTATATAAGAATAAAATTATTTCTGATTTTCTTTTTGGGGTATGTATGCTTACTTTAAAATTTGGTGGCACTTCTATGGCAAATGCCAACCGCATTCTTTCTTCTGCCGATATTATTTTAGAACGCTCAAAAGAGGCGAGGCTTTGTGTTGTTGTTTCTGCTGTCGCTGGAATAAGCAATAAGTTGCAGGCGGCGATAGACGAAGCGACTTCTGGAAAAAGCAGTAACACCGCAAGTCTTGTTGTTGACGAAATCCGAAAAATTCATCTTGAAATTTGCAATAATATAGAGGCGCTTCTTTCTGGTTTTTCCGCAAAAAAAGTTATGTCTGTTCTTGAGGGGCATTTTATTGAGCTGGAGAGGCTCTTGCAAGGAACTGCATCTTTTGGCGAATGCACGGATACGGTGTATTGCCGCATTATGGGAACAGGCGAGCTGCTTTCAAGTCCTATAATGAATGAGGTTTTGACTGCAAGGGGACAAAGTGTGCAGCTCTTGGATTCGCGGAATTTTGTTTTTACCACAGGAAATCAAAAGGAGGGCGAGGCGGATTACGCGCGATGCGAAGAGGCGTGCAAACCGTATCGTGATGGTGGAAAATATGACGATACGCATATTCTGCTTTTTCCTGGCTTTATTTGTTCATGGAATGGTGGTACGGGGAAAAAGGACTGTATGGGACTTTTAGGGCGAAACGGTTCTGATTTTTCTGCAAGCATTTTAGGGTTTTCTCTGAATGCAAAAAGAATTGAATTCTGGACTGATGTTGATGGCGTGTTCACGGCGGATCCACATGTGGTGAAAGATGCGATTGTTGTAAATGATATGAGTTATGAAGAGGCGATGGAGTTGTCTTTTTTTGGCTCGAAAGTGCTGCATCCGAAAACACTTGCCCCTCTTCAAGCGCGAGGAATTGAAGCGTGGTCGTTGAACAGCCATAATCCTTCTTCTCGAGGCACGAGAATTGCAAAAGGACCGTTTGAAAGTCGCGCGAAGTTTTCAATCTGTGGAATTTCAAGCCTCAAGAATGTGAGTATGATTTCCGTTGGGGGAACGGGCATGCGTGGACGAAGTGGAATGGCAAGCCGTATTTTCAATGCGGTCGGCGCAGTAAAATGCTCTGTTTTGCTTATCACGCAGTCTTCAAGCGAATACACCATTTCGTTCTGTGTGCGAGACAGGGAAACTGATTTGGTGTATGATGCGGTTTCAAAGGAATTTGAGCTTGAAATTCGCGAGCGGGTGCTTGACGAGGTTGAAGTGCGCCGACATTGCGCGATTGTGAGCGTTGTGGGTGACGGAATGATTTCCAACCGCGGTGTTGCCTCTAAATTTATGAATGCGCTTTCAAGCCAGGATATAAATATTTTTGCGATTGCACAAGGTTCTTCGGAGCGTTGCATTTCTTCTGTAATCGGCGGTGACGAGGCAGACACGGCGGTTCGTGCGGTGCATAGATTTTTCTTCAACACGGCGCAGTCAATTGAAGTGTTTGCCTTTGGCGCGGGCACAATCGGCGGCACGATGATAGACCAAATCCGAGACCAGCAGAAAAAACTGCTCAACCAAAATGTTGATATAAAAGTGCTTGCGATAACGACGATTGATGGAATGAACTTGAACGAAGACGGCTTGAATCTTGACACATGGCGTGAAGATATGAAAAAGCCGATGTATCCATTTGGACCTGAAAATGTTGACGCAATAATACAATTTGTGAAGGAAAAAAAGCCGCTCAATCCTGTTTTTGTGGATTGCACTGCAAGTTATGATTTGCCTGATAGATACCTTGATATTTTAAAGGCAGGAATGTCAATTGCAACGCCAAATAAGCGAGCGAATTCCAAGAGCATCGAGTTTTACAAGGAGCTTCGGCATACGGCGAACAAAATGCACCGCAGATTTTTATACGAAACGAATGTTGGCGCGGGGCTTCCGATTATCGACACTCTGCAGAATCTGTACAAGTCAGGCGATAAGCTCGTGAGTTTTAATGGCATTATGTCAGGTTCGCTTTCGTATATTTTTGGAAAGCTTGACGAAGGAATTCCTTTTAGCAAAGCAGTTCTTGAAGCAAAAGAATTGCGCTATACCGAACCAGACCCACGAGACGATTTGAATGGAATGGATGTCGCGAGAAAAGCGTTGATTATCGCTCGTGAAAGTGGCTTTGAGATTGAACTTGATGACATAAAAATGTACAAGGTGTTCCCTGAAAGTTTTGATTCAAGCGGAACTGTTGAAGAGTTCTTGAAAAAACTTCCTGAAGTTGACGGTTATTTTGCAAAGAAAATCGATGACTTGAAAAAACAAGGCAAGGTTTTGCGAATGGGCGCGACAATCAAAGACGGAAAGGCAAGCGTTGGAATGATGGAAGTGGGGCAGGACGATCCGTTGTATGGTGTGCGTGGCGGAGAGAATGCGTTTGTTTTCTACACGGAACGTTACCAGCCTATTCCATTGACGGTGCGTGGGTATGGAGCGGGTGCTGGAGTGACCGCCGCAGGCGTCTTCGGCGATATTTTGAGGACGGTTTCGTTCAACCCTGAAAGATAGATGGAAGGCTTAATTTCGAGTTTTATGATTATGCAAAAAAACATTCGCGAAGGAGCAGGGAAGAAGGCAAAATCGCTCTGATCGCGGCCGCCTGCCATTGGCAGGCGAATGGATAATCCTTGCCGAAATCAGCGCGAGGGGCTAGCCCCGGATTTTGACATTCTTCCCTGCGACTGGAAGAATATTTTTTATCGTTTTTACAAAAACTCGAAATTAAGCCTAAAAAATAGATGTGAGGATTTCAATATGGAAAAGTTTGTTTTGTCTGTTTTGGTGGAGAATCACGCTGGTGTTTTAAGTCGTGTTTCAGGGCTTTTTAGCCGACGCGGATTTAATATAGACTCCCTTACGGTGTGTGAAACAAATGTGCCAGGACAATCTCGAATGACTATTGTGGTGAATGGCGATGAATATGTGCTTGAACAAATCGAAAAGCAGCTTTCAAAACTGGTGGAGGTCATTTCAATCAAGCATCTGCAAAAAAGAAGATCCACACAGCGTGAAATGGCTTTGATAAAGGTAAAGGCGGATGCGTCCACTCGTGCGGCGTTAATGAGCGCCTGTGAAATTTACCGCGGTCATATTGTTGATGTTGACACTGATTCAATGATTATCGAGGCGACGGGGAGCGAGGATAAAATCGAAAGTTTGATTCGTCTGCTTGAGCCGTATGGAATTTTAGAGTATGTAAAGACAGGGCTGACAGCGATGGATCGTGGCTCTGAGATTATGGAGGTATAAGTTTGCATTGAAAACGTGTAACAAGCGTTACGACTTGGTTTTGTGCCACACGAAATTCCATAATTCATATGAATGGGTGCAATCGTCTTGCGTTGCTTCCGCTATTCTAAATATTTTGCAGTCCATTGAAAAACCGCTTTTTGTTGCGGAAGTTCTGCAAGAGGGGGGGATGTTTTTTGCAGTGGCGGCAACGATTTTTTCTTCTCTTGGGGTGTTATCAGACATCACGATTTTTACGGGAAATATGAGGGTTTCGTCGCTCAAAAGTGCGTTTCCAATTGCAAGGCTTCTTATCAATAAAGAAATCTCTTTTGGAGAGCGTTCTTCAAATTCCGCGCCTTTGAGAAAAATCCACAATGGATAGACAGGAAAAAGAAGACCTCCCTTTGAATTTACGGAATGGATAATTTTTTTTTGTTCTTTTATGAGAATTACATTTTGATTGGGATGAAGAACGATAGCTTTTTGCATATAACCATAATAAAGTGTTTTTGGAAAAATTGCAATTTTTGTTAATAAACAGTATGATATTCTTATGAAATTTAATATAAAACAAAGCCGTCCATATACATTTTTTATGGCGCAAACGCTGCCGTTGAAGATACTGATTGCCACAGGGCTGCTTTTTTTGTTCGCTGATGTGGCGTTTGTGGTAGTGCATTTTACCTCGGTGCGATATTCTTCGTGTAGGCTGCACATTGAGGAAGAGGAAAACGGAGATGCGCTTTTGGCGTTGAATTCAAATGCTGTTCGGTCAAGCCTTTCAAAACCTGGTTATATTCTGTATCAATTTACTGATGAACAAAAAAAACAGCTGATTGCATTTTACAATGAAAATGGAGCGGTTTCTATTTCTGTTGGAGTTATGATGAAGACTTTTTCGGAACGGCAGCTCTCAAAAATATCAGGCGAAAATCAAGCGTTCTATCTGGGCTTTTTATTTAATGATGATTTTGATGCAAATGGAAAAATCTCTCAAAAACTCGGCGGACGAATTCTTTCGGGAACTGATTTGCGTGCGTTTGCCACAAGCCGTGCTGCAGAAAAAACAGTGTATTTTGAGAATGCGCTTGCTATTGAAAAGAATCTTGCGTTTGAAGATTTTCCTGAAGGCGTTATGCTCTATTCGTCTCTCCCACTTCGCGTGTACAAAATCCAGGCGATAAAAGCAAAAATTGGCTTTGATATTTCACATGTTGTTCCGTTCTATGGAGTTTCTCCAAATGGTGGAGCGTTTGGCTCATGCAAAGAAATTGATTTTTCTGGCGCCACTATGGTTTTTCCTGTGAGGAATTCCTCCTATGCTGTTATGCCAAAAATAGAAGTAGGCTTTTCAAATTCTGATGATGGAGCTGAAGGCTCTGCGGCTCAAAAATTGAATGTAGGCGGAGAAATTTTAACGGTGCATCGGGCAAAGGGAGACTACACATTGGTTATGCAGACAGAGAATTTGTCATCGCCTTTTAGCCGCATGGAATTGTCCAATGATGATTATTCTATCGTACGATGTATTATGTCGGCGAATGACTTGAACTGCATTCCATACAATGGAACAAAGGTTGTTTTTCCTTTGGAGTCTGATCCTGGACTTATCATAAAAAGTCAAAAGTCTTTGTGGCGCGTTTCGGACTATGAGCTTTATGCGTGGGATAGATTTCCGAATGTCCTCTTTTTTGACACAAAGAATTATAAAGTGCAATCGGATTTCTTTCGGCGCTTGGCGTTCTTCGTGGAAAAGGCAGGGTTTCGAGGACGAATTCTTTCTGATGCAGAGTTAGGGGATATGCACGGCTACAATGCGCATGATTATTCTGCGCAGGGGCTTGCTGAATTTTTCACCGCGTTTGAAAAGTCCTCTGTCCAAATGAATGAAAAAGAGAGAATTCTACGTGAAATACTTCTTGCAAATGAAATAATTTTCCGCGATGAAAATGGCTATGCGCCTGGAAATGGCGCGGTCGTTTCCATTTCACAGGAATCCGCGCAGTATTTGCGGCAGTCTCTTTCCGCTCACGAAGTGTGGCATGGGCTTTTCTTTACTGATGAAGATTTTAGAAATTACACAGCCGCGGTTTATTATACAATAGATTCTCATGCGGTGGATTTTATAAAAGGATATTGGACTTCTCAAAAGACGCTTGGCTATGATACGAGCGATGAATATCTCATGCACAATGAATTTATGGCGTATATAATGCAACAGCCTATTTCCGCAGTTTCAAGCTACTTTTTGCGCTTGGCATCATTCGCTTCTGTGAACAAGGCGATTCCAAACCTTTGCAATTATGTCAGAAGAACAGAGGGAAGGGCGTTTGAAGATGCAGCAAAAATATTCGACTCCTATGTATTTGACAGATGGGGCTTAAACTGCGGACGAGTATCACTTATAGTTCGATAGGGGGGGGGGTAGTATATTTTGGCTCTTGTGAAACTCCTCCTCGTACTTGACTAGCTTTTCTGCTGCAACGCTTGTTGGCGGTCCATGACCTGGAAAAATGACGGTGTTGTCTTGTTGGGAAAATATTTTTTGTGATATGTTTGTACGGAGAAGATGATTTGCATACGATGAATTGGTGCTTCCGATTTTTCCTGCCGAAAGCACATCTCCTGTGAAAATGACATTTCCAATTTTATATACCATTGAGTCTGATGAATGACCAGGAACTGACATATAATACACAGTGAATCCTGCGATTTTGATTTTTCCATCGCCTGTAATGACAGATGTTTGCTTTCCAGCAATCTCCCAGTCTGCTCCGAGAATTTTTGGCGAGTATATTTTAATAAGCGTCTTTATACCTTGAACATGACTTTCATGGTTATGAGTGACAAGAACATAAGAGAGTTTGTAGGAATTCCGTTCCAATTGGTTTATTATGCTTTCAGTTATAGTGCTTGGGTCGATGATAATCGCATCTTTTGTTTTTTCATTTGCAACGATATAACAATTTGCGAATCTGTTTGGATTCATAAAGTAATATATTTTCATAGCTGCAACACCTCAAGCTCTGTTTCCCTTCCTTCCAAATCCACAAATAGTGCGCTTCCTGCCGCATCGAAAACCGCCACATTTGTATTTGACATTTTAAATGAAACATTCTCGAAATTGCTGTTGCAGAAATTTGCTTTCTTTAAGTTGCAGTTTCTGAATGATGTGTTCTCAAGATTGGCGCATAAAAAGCGAGAGTCATAGAGGTTGGAGTTGTCAAATGAAGATTGCACGGCTTGGATTTGATTGAAGTTACTTTGAATAATCTCTCCATCATTAAAAAGTGTGTGTGTGAAGTTGCAGTTTGCAAAAGATGAGAAATGTATTGTGCTGTTTAAAAACATACAGTCATTCAAAAAGGAAAAGTCAAATATAGTCATCGCAATTCTGCAGTCTTCCATGTGTATTTTTGAAAATGTGCAGCGCATAAAGTTGCATCCGTAAAACCGCTTGTTTGAGATATCGATGTTTCTAAAAGAGATGCCACAGGCATTCAATCCTGTTATAACATCGTGTTCTTTTATATAATTGTATATAGCCACTTGAATTTTCTCTGGATTTGGAATGTGGTCGATGCAATATGTTTTTGTATCGACTATTTCGCCGTTCTCATCAATTATGGAGACAGCGTTGTTTGGGCATGATTTTACTAGGCATTTATTCAAAGTGAACATATACAAATTTTAGAGTATTACAGCCATTCTGTCAAACGGAAGAGAGAAAAAACTCAAGAAAAAACGAAAAAATCATCTCTGTTGCGCTCTTTTACGTTTCTATCTCATTTTCTAGTCAGTTTTGGGAGTGTAGCGCACAAAACTGAAACCGCAACCACACGCAACAAAACGTGATGAAGAAATGGTAGTTTGCGTTCATGTGCGTTTCACTAATTCAAAGAGATGTTCTCGCGTCAATATGGTGTAGACAGGGCGACCGTGAGGGCAGTGCGGGTCTGGGAGCTCAAGTGCGCGTCTTGCGATTTCCTCTGCTGTTGAGTCAAGCAAAGTCCAGCCGTCTTTCACCGCCGCCTTGCACGCAGTCATTGCCGCCATTGAATATATTAAATCTTTGGGGGAAACGCGTTTGTCAAGCAAATCATGGGCGAGCTCTAGCTCTGTTCCCTTCCAACGCTCGTTTAAGGAGAAGAATTCCCACCGTCCTTCTCCTTTGTTTTCACAGTCAAAGCCAATTTTTGAAAGCTCATGTTTTATTGACTCCAAATAGTCGTCTTCATCTTGGTTCTTTGTTTCAATAATATAGGGAAGAAGGAGGTTTTGTCGTTTTCCTTGCTCCTGCATTATTTGGTCAAATAGATAGCGTTCATCGGCGGCGTGTTTGTCGATTATATAAAGCGTGTTCCCCTTTTCCGCCACCAAAAATGTTCCGAGCGCACTTCCCAAAAAGTGAAATTCTGAGCGTGTGTCTGTGTTTTTTTCTGTGGACTCACGCGGCTTTTTGTATGAAAAATAGTTTGCGCCATCTTTTAAGTCCGTGTCGCATCCAGTTCTATTTTGAATGTCTCTACCGCTTCGACCATTATAAGCGTCTATTACCGCATCCATAAATTCTTCGGTAGCCCTTGCCTGTGCAGCTTTTGCAGAAACAGATGGAATGGGTGAGGGCGCTTCGGAATTTTTTGTATGATGTGTTTTATAATTATGGCTTGCCGTGTACGCCATAAACTGGTTTGGCGCACGGTTCATTGCAAAATCTGTTGTGTGGTTTATGGTGTATCGTTCATGAATTTTCGCACCGCCTTTCCATCCTGGAATTGAAGAGGGAGCATATTTTTCACGATGCGCATACGGCTCTTTTTGAGGATAAGGCTTGTGAGCTGAGGATTCGGCGACATATAAATCGCTCAAGGCTTCGTCCGCTAAATTTTCAGGGGATTTTGATTGAAAGAGAGACGGTGGTGATAGAGGACTATTTGTATTTTTCAATCCTTCTTTCATAGTTTTATGTGTGTAAGACTCAAAGAATTTTTTTACAGTCATACTCAGTCCATGGTGCAGAGATGAAATGTCCTTGAATCGCGCCTCTTTTTTTGCAGGGTGAATATTAAAATCAACTAAGGCAGGGGTGACTGTGATAAACGCTGCGGCAACGGGAAAAGTTCCGTTCGGAAAATAGCCCTTGCCACCGTATTCGATTGCTTGCATCAGTGAAAACTCTGTAATTCTTCTGCCGTTTACAAATATGAGGATATCTTTTTTGTTTGTGCGAAAAACACCTGGCTCTCCAATGACAACTGTAAAGCTCCAGTCAGGATTTTCTCGCGTGGACGACCTTCCTGAAATCTCGTAAAAAAGCGAAGGGGATTCCTTTAATTCATATGCGCGCACAAAACGTTCTGTTAATGTTTGTCCCTGTGGTAAATCCAGCTTTATGTTTCCATCTGCAACGAAGCGAAACGACTTTTCAGGATTGGGAAGAGACTTTTCAACGAATGTATTTTTGCATAAAAGCCCTTCGCTTGCAGGTCTTTTTAAAAAGACTCGTCGCGCGGGAAAATTTTCAAAAAGCCCTTCTGCTTGAACAATAGTTCCGTCCAGAGGTGTGCTCTGCTCTATGATGTGATCTTCGGTAACAGATGCGCGCATTTTGTATCCACCAGAAATAATGGAAAGGCGACAGACTGCAGATATGGAAGAAAGTGCCTCTCCGCGAAATCCAAGCGTTGTTAAGTGCAAGAGGTCGTTTTCATTTGCAATTTTGCTTGTAGCATGGGGGCGTGCACAAGTGGAGAGGTCTTCTTTTGTCATTCCACAGCCATTATCCACAATGCGTATTTTTTCTATTCCGCCACCACTTATTTCCACGGTGATAGTGTCTGCGCCTGAATCTATCGCATTATCCATCAATTCGCGGACTATTGCGTTTGGACGGTCTATCACTTCACCCGCCGCGATTTTTCGAGCGGTTTCAGCGTTCAGTTGTTTTACAGGGTTTGTTATGCTCATTGGCGTGTTCCAGTCACAGGAATTCCAGACGAGCCTTCAGCTCCAACGCTTGAAAACAAATCCAACTCCGCCTCTATACCTTTTTCAGGCTCTGGATTGTTCATCAACTGCTGGATTTTTCCTTCAATTTTGTCGATTTCTTTTTCCATTCCTCTGCTCAATTTTATGCCTTCTTCAAAATCCTTTAAAGCGTCCTCAATGCTTATGTCGTTTCTCTTGATGTCCATAGTCAACTGTTCAAGCCGTGATAAGTTTTCTTCAAAATTTTTCATTTTGTCACCTCTTTTACTTGTGCAAGTCCACCTGCAATAGGTGGTGTTTAGGACGAACACTCGTTTTTGTAGACTTGTTTATAAATCTGCATGCGCACCTTTTAACAGCAAAGGATGCTCGATGCGTTAGTGTTGCGCCGTTCGCCTTACAGTTTTTCGCTTGTACAAAAAACTGTAGTATTCTCCAACCATAAATTGCGAAATCAATTTTTAGTCAGTCCTCTTCACTTCCGCCGTTAACTTTCCTTTTTCGGGGAAAATTTCCAACTCCTCTCCAATTTCTATATCATTGCTATTTCGCACAATTTTTCCGCTCTCTTTCACACGAACCATAGAGTATCCCCTATTTAAAATCGCTTGCGGACTTGCGTTTTCGAGTACTGTGGTGCAATTTTCAATTCGTCTTCTGATGTCCACGATTTTTTGCATAATATTATTATATATATTTTCTTTTGCATTGTCGAATCGAATTAAAAGAGGCTGTTCAATCGCACGGAATTGTAGCTCCAAATTTTCAGGAGTGAATTTTCCAACCGTGAGTCTCATTTTTTCCACTCGTGACATTATATTATTGTATAATTCATTTTTGTAAAAACCTATTGTTTGTGTTATGTCGCTTAAAAGCGGAACGCAGAGCTCTGCGGCGGCAGATGGCGTGGGGGCCCGTTTGTCCGCCGCATAATCGCTTAACGCCCAGTCAATTTCGTGTCCCACCGCGGACACCACAGGAATAGTGCTTTTTGCAATTTCGCGCACAACGATTTCTTCGCTGAATGGAAGCAAATCTTCAAGAGATCCCCCGCCTCTTCCAACGATTAAGACATCACACAATCGCGCGTTGTTCGCGTTTTGTATTTGCCGCACGATATTTTCAGCCGCTCCTTCTCCCTGAACCAATGTGGGAAGCACAACAACGGAAACGCATTTGTTGCGCCGTTTTGTAATTTGAAGAATATCACGCAGCGCAGCCCCTGTTGGACTTGTCACAACGCCTATCGTGCTTGGAAAAGTAGGGAGCGCGCGTTTTCGTTCCGATGAAAAAAGTCCTTCCGCCGCAAGCCGCTTTTTTCTTTCCTCAATCATCTTTAAAATCGCGCCTTCGCCAGCCACGGTCATTCTTGAAATGACAATTTGATATTTTCCCTGCGGTCCGTACACTCCGATTTTACCTGTCGCCTGCACCTTCACACCGTCTTTTGGAACAAAATCCAACTGCATCGCGGAGTATTTAAACATAACCGCGCTGATTATAGAAGAAGAATCCTTTAAATTAAAATAAAGGTGTCCAGAGGAGTTTGGTCGATAGTTTGAAATTTCTCCCTCAATGGTAATTTGGGGAAACGCTCCCTCAAGCATTCCTTTGATTATCTCATTTATCTCGGAAACGGTGAAAATTTTATCTGATGGAAACAAAGAATTCATAGTCTGTATTTTATATAGTAGTTGCAAATTTTTCAAGCGCAGTTTTACACACGGTGTGGCAAACACATTATAAAAAGAAAGCGACAAAAGAATGTGCTGAAAGAGTAACACCCCAATTGGAGACTTCTGCTCTCGTTTTTGTTGCGAACAAAAACGAACTAGAGAGTTCTGAAAATATGCCCCGAGAGTGAATTCATTTTTGTTTTTTCTAACAGTTTTTGTGTTTTTCTAGAAGTATAATTTTTCGTGCTGAAGCCCTGACGATAAACACAGGGGGGTATGTATTTATCCACATAAATTGATAATTGCAGAAGTAAGAAGCGTTAATCTTCCGCACGACTATTGAAAGTACTCTTTAACTTTTCTTGAAGCTCGAGAATCTGTGCGTCTTTTTCTGCGAGTGATATTTTAGCCTCGGAGAGCTCAGTTTTAGCCTCGGAGAGCTCAGTTTTAGCCTCGGACAGTTCATTTTTAGCTTCAGACAGTTCAGTTTTAGTTTCACTCAGTTCGGTTTTAACTTCACTCAGTTCATTTTTAGTTTCTTTGAGTTCATACAACTTCTCTTTCAATTCACGTTCGGCACGTTCTTTGCTGTGTTTTATAGAGCGTTGATCCCTCTCCCACATATCTCTGCTTGTTTGTCGTACCCAGTTCACATCGTCCTGACTTATTTGCGCTAAAATTCCGCTTGCCGCCATAATTCCCCCATCGCTTTTGCAAAGGTTATTCACAAGGTTCTGTCTTGTGCCATCGTCTGCATATAGCAAAAATTTACACCATTTTTCCACCGCTGTCAAATTCTTTATACTTCTGTTGTAGCTTTTGTTTTCATCCTTGTACTTTGGCAGTTCAATGAATATTATAGCCATACGATTCGAAAGTGTGTGTCCGAGCTCTGTTTTCATTGTGTAAACGGAGATGCCAGCTGCTGTCTCTTTGTCATATATAAAATTCAGCACAGAGATTTGAAACGCTTTTGGCATGTCCACCCAATCATCCCCTTTTTTTATGGTATGATTGAGGAGATGGGCGACCTGATATTCCGCTCGTTTGTCATAAGAATTGTCAACATTTATGCCTTGAATTTCAATGTTGACTGCGTCAGTTCCGTTAAGCATGCAGGTGATGTCAAATATGGACTGCTTGTCATGTTCTGATTCAATAGGCAGCTCGTTCTGTACCAATTGAATGTTTGTGACCTCTGCATTAAAAACAGCCTCTAAAAATGACTTGAGCGCGAGCCGTCCCTCTTTTGAGTTGTGCGTAAAAAGCGTCTTGAAAATGGCATCGCATCGCGGATTTAGTAAAGCATCAGGCGATGGACGCAGCGTTAATTTTGTATTCATATCAAACCTCATATAAAGAATTCCCCAAGATAAATTTCTATATTATATATAGTGTTTTTTACCTTGAAATCTGAAGCCGCTTGCGAAAAAAGTGTGAAAAATGAAAAATTTTTTGTTTTTTATAACAGAAGAATTCCGTATATGTTGCTTTAAAAAGAATTATATCCCTTGTTCCATCAATGAATGAAGCAAAATGTCGTCTGTAAAAACCAATCTTCCTTTCTGCTTCAGTTTGTGCAGGTAAATGTCAAAGTGAATGTGTTCTGTAATCATATTTACCAAAAGGCGGTTTGCGCTTGTCATGCCTAAAAAATCCTTTTCGCCTGTGGGAAGTTTTTTCGTGATTTTTTTATGCGGAATAAAGGCTGATGTGTCGTTGCTTCCAATGACGCACCGCTTCAAATCCGCGACCAAAAACAAACGCTCCTCACTGCAAAAATCTGTGCCTTCAAAATTAGAGTAGAATTCTATTGGCAATCCGAATGTGTCAAGATGTTGCCAGCTGAACAAGATTATGCGCACATTTCGACAGGAGACCGCTTTGAGCGAGTCGTAGAAAGGTTCAAGTGACATTGAAGAGGTCATTACAATTTCTTTATGTGCAGATCTGATGATTCTGTTTGCCGTCGCAAGCAAATTTGATTTTCCTTCAATGTTTTCGAAACGGGGAGTGATTTCTTTTGTTTTCAATTCTTTGAAGATTTTTTGCGCTTCTGTCGCTGCGTCCGTCACTGTGCGCGAGATGTCTGAAATCAAAAGGTCAGGTTCCACCGCGATATATTCTGTGCCGTTTTTTCCATGAACAAAATTTACAAAGCCTTTTTCAAGTAAATTATCAAGCGCATTGTATACCGATGGGCGAGTTTTGTTTAAAATTTTTGCGATTGCATAACCGCTCATGTTTTTGCCTTGCACAAGAGTGATGTACACTTCCGCCTCTAATTTTGAAAATCCAAGCCGTTGCAGATTCAAAACAAGTTCTTCGTTCATGATTGTATGATATAAAAAGTAGATTGGTATGTCAACTTGTACTACTAGCAATGTTGTACGATATAATAGTGTGCTTTGAATATCGTACAGGGACCTGCACGATAAGTCGTATTCATAGATTTATGGTTCGTTTTATGGAGATTGATTGCATAACAGCCTCTATTTTCAATGCGCACACGCATAATCACCATACCCCGGCGCATAGCGTCTGGGCATGAAGCCCTTGTCATGTTTTGCACATTTGTTTTACTCTTCTTGAATGATAATTATTTTATCTAATTTATCTTGCTCTCCGTATGTTTTATATAGATAAAAAATCGCTGTCGACCCACTTGTCCCCTGTAGTGCCGTCAAGTAGTTTCGTTTTATTCTTATTGTTGGGAAAAAACCGATTCGTGCATCCTGTAGTTTTTCAAAAGCCACACAAAGCAAATTAGAATCTATCGTTATTGGCTCAGTATATATTAATGTCGCATCGTCAAAGTCTCCTTTGCCATTATTTTTTGGAAATTGAAATTCTTTAAGGTCGAACTCGTTTATAAATTTTATTGGCACTTTATACTCATCAATTTCATAAACAGTATTATTCGATTTTCTTTCAGCATACTCTCGCCAGCCTTCTACAGATTCCATTTCATCTCCAAAAAGCATATCAGGAATTTTGTTTTCTTTTTTGGTTATATTGACAAGTCCCTCCGCTTGCGCGACGAAGGCGACCGCGCTTTTCTTGACCTCATCATCGTACTCATCGGTCGTCAGGATGTTGTCATACCTGTCGCCCACCGCCTTGATGATTTCGGCACTCAGCGTGAAGTCAGGGGAGGCTGATTCAAGCTTCGCCTTGATTTCATTGTATTTGCTTTCGCCGAGAATCATTTTCAGCAATTCCTTGTGGTTGTCTGGTCGCTTTTTCGTCTCGACATTGAGGGAATAGGATGTGGACGCTTCGTTTTCGTTGATGCTTCCGCTTATGGAAATTTCAATCGCTCCAGCATTCTTGAAAGTGAACTGATTGTATTCGGGGAAGCATTCGTCGCTGTCGCTGAAAGAAATGATTTTCTTGTCGCCCACCGTGATTGACAGAGAAAAACTTACGCCTTGTTTTTTCAGATATTCATACGCGTCGCTTGGACTGTATTCATCTGTGCTTTCCTGTAATGTGCCTTCTTCGTCAAAATGCTTCACTTTCAAGGTGATTTTCACATTTGAAAGGTCAAGGGTGTCGTCCGCTTCTACGCCGCCTGTGTAGGCGATGCCGTCCACATTTACAGAAGGCAAGGTCGTTTCCTGTCCTTTGACATCAAGCGATGAAGACTCATTCACTTCATTTTCACCTATTGTTCCGCTTATGGAAATCTCAATCACTCCAGCATTCATGAAAGTGAACGGATTGTATTCGGGGAACTGCTCATCGTTTTCGCCGAAAGAAATGATTTTCTCGTTGCCCACCTTGATTGTCAGAGAAAATGGTTTGCTTTTTGATTTTAGATAGTCGTATGTTTCTTGTGGGGAAAATGTTTTCTGATTTGAATTGTTTTGTTCGCTTTTAGAATCTGTCTTTAAGGTGATTTTTATTTTTGAAATATCCAGCTCGTCGCCGACTTTGACGCTTTCTTGGTCTTGGTATTTGATGCTGATGACTTTGTATGTCGCGGAAGTTATAGTATTTTCATACCCCCCCCCCTCGCGCTTTCGACAGAACAACCGATGAGCGCAATCGCAAATGCCACCGCCGTGGTGAAAACAAGAGCCTTTTTCATGATGCTACCTCCAGTGAATAATCTCATTTTTTTTTAGATTGGCATAAGCCAACTTTTGTAGCATGGCACGAAATGTGTTTTTTGTCAAGGTCGCGCAATTTAACAGGACGCAATTTGACTATAGCAATTTGACAGGTCGCAATTTTAAGATTGCACGATAAATGCATTATAAAAAAAGGCATTCACAATTGTAGCGCAGATAAGTGCGAGAATTTCTTGAGAAGTACGTTTTGTTACTATGGGCGTTTGTCCCCATTGCGAGATGTTCGTATGTAAGGGGCTTCGATTTTATCACCATTTTATCCAACAATTGCGAGTCCCACTTGGAGATTGTGCGTACGAAGCAATTCACCTCGCTGGCGCTTGATGCACTCCATATTATATGTAGATTACTTCACCATTATGGGGCGCAATGACAACTCCCTTAGGTATTTGCAATTTAAAAATCTTTCGTCTTCGCAATGGATGCCTTGAGGGGATTCGCAAAGACAAACTTTCTGTCATCAACTGGGGTGTTGCTCTTTTAGCATATTCTTTTGGAATTTTCTTTTTATAATGCGTTTGCCGTGTTGAGGGGTGTGGTCGTCATACCTCTTTTCCGCAAAAAATGATTTCAGGGCTTAATTCAAAGCCTTTCTGCTTTTTCACTTCATTTGCTATGAGCTCCACAAGCGCGCGCACATCCTTTGCACATGCGTTTCCTGTGTTTATGATGAAGTTTCCATGCCATGGAGCGATTTGCGCGCCACCGATTTTCAATCCGCAAAGACCACATTCGTCTATCAACTTTCCGCTGGGGCTTTTGAAATCTCGGTTGTTCTTGAAGACGCTGCCCGCGCTGGGAAACTCAAAATGACCTTTTTCAACACGCTGTTGTATGTAGGTGCGACATTTTTCGGCTATCCGCTCTTTTTGTGCGTCATGTTTCACGAGTGAGAATGTTGCGCGCAAAATGACCGCGTCTTTTTTTTGAAATGGAGATTTCTTGTAGTCCCAGTCGCTTGCAGAAAACAGATAGGTTTCCGTTTTTAGAGTCTGCATATTCAAAAAAAAGACGCTTTTTAGTATGTCGCTTATGGATTTGTCAAAGCATCGCGCGTTCATATACACCGCGCCCCCAACGCTTCCAGGAAGACCTGCGAATTCCTCGGCGTTTGCAATCGCGTTTTTTTTGCAGAAATTCACAAATGATGCGATTGATGTTCCAGATTCACAGCTTACATCAATAGGGTGGGGAATGTTTTTTTCATATTGCGTGCCTTTTGATTCTTGCGATTCTTTTGAGAGTCTTTTGGCGTTTGCGTCTGAGGATAGTAATGTGGCAGGTTCTGCTGATTCTATGATTGGCACAGGGATGGTTTCGATTGCAGAAAGCCGTGAAGTGCAAATCACTGCTCCATCAAATCCCTTGTCCGAAACCACAACATTGCTTCCAAGTCCTAGAATAAAATGCGGAATGTTCTTTTCTTTTAGTGTTGCAATTAAAAATATAAGTGAGTTGAAGTCCTTTGGCTCGCAGTATAGCGGAGCATTGCCTCCGATTTTAAAGGTGGTTTTTGGCGCAATTGGTTCATCCAGCAAAACGATTCCATTATATTTTAGTGAATGCTCCAATTCAGTTTTCAAACTGTCTAAAGATTCAAAACAATTCATACTTGAAATCATACCGTCAATTCAAATAAAAGGCAATTTCAATATCTACGAAATACATGCGAAAAAACATGGAATTGAGCGCGGTTTTCTCAAAATTGCAATTTTGGGAAAACTACCCTAGATGTATTTGCGAGAAATGACAGCCTCTCCTTTATCTTGTCTGCCTTTCTCTACGAGGCTCTCTCAAAAACATTTATTTTTGGGAAGCCTCAAGCATTTGAATAATGATAATTTACTCTGGAATTGTTTAAAAATCACTTGAATTGTGGGCGTTTTCAATTTATAATTATATATAGAAATTTATTACTTATATAGGTGGAAAATTTGCTGCAGTTATCATGTGTTAATTTTAAGAAAGGGACTTATTTGTTTATTGATGGGGCGGAAAATAACGACCGCTTTTACATTATTCAGTCAGGAAAAGTCGAATGCACAAGCTCGCTTGATCAAAGTAACAACGCAAAAAAAATCCTCTCAACAGGAGACTTTGTAGGTATTATTCCATGTATGGCGTCTCGTTGTCAAATTGAGAATTCCCTTGCCTTGACAGATGTTAAGTGTATTTCAGTCCGCAAAGACCAATATCCTGATTTGATTGCAAGCAATACGCCGGTTGCTCTAAAAACCATTCGTACATTTGCAAAGCGTATGCGTGAATTAAACGAGCAGTTTACCCAGTTGACGGCGCAAAAAGTTTCACAGGACACACCAGAGCATATTTTTGAAGTTGCACATTATTATGATACGGAAGGAAGGCGTGACATTGCGACATATGCGTATTACCAGTATATGAAGGAATGTCCGCAGGGGGCGCATATTGAGGAGGTGAAGGCTCGTTTTGCCGCGTTAAAGCAGTTTTCAAATCCTGTTTATCTTGACCCTGACCCGTCTCTTTCACGGAGATACCCTGTTGAAACGATGATTATGTCCGAAAGTCAGAGCGGTGCGGAGATGTTTATTCTTCAAGAGGGACAGGTGACGATTTCAAAAGTTGTCAATGGAAAGGAAGTTGTGCTTGCGGTTTTAAAGAAAGGCGATATGTTTGGTGAGATGGCGCTTCTTGAAAACAAGCCTCGTTCTGCAAGCGCAATTGCCCATCAGAATTGTTCTCTTATGGTGGTAAACCGCTTCAACTTTGACCAAATGGTAGCAAGTCAACCTCAATTGATTGCTCGTCTCACAACAACACTTGCTGATAGACTATGGTCCATGTACCGCCAGTTAGGGAACGCCTCTTTGTCAGATGGATTTGGAAAGGCGATTGATATGCTTGCTCTGCAGCTTGAAAAGGCACGGCACACGGATGGTTCTTTTCAAACCGACTATTCTATCGATGACCTTATTTCTATGAGTTCTATTGCGCCAGAGCTTTACCAAAAAACGGTGGCCGCTATTCAGAGCGAAAAATTCCTGAGAATCAATAACAATATGATTTATGTTACGGATTGCGCGGAGATTATAAAGCTTTCGCGATATGTACGAAAGAAGGAAGCTCAAAAAGAAGCGCAAGAAGAAGCGAAGGTATAGCGGACATAGTGATGAAAAAAACTGCGCTCTTATTTTTCCTGTGTGGATTTTTCGTTGTCTTTTCACAAGCCGAAAGTTTGCCGTTAGGTTATGGCGGAGTGACTCTCGGTATGTCGATTGACGAAACAAAAGAGGCTCTCAAAAAAAATCTTGATTTTGGCTATCATGGCGAACGCGACGTTTCCCTTTTGCCTAACGAAAACCGCGCTCTGATTGAAACTGACACCGAAACGGGGCATGTAATTTCTTATCTTGAGCGATGTTGGTTTCAGTTTTACGAAGACTCTTTATATATCATCACGATAAATATCAACAGGGAAAAAATGGATCATTACTCGATTTTCGAGGCTCTTTGCAAAAAATATGGTAGCCCCGACAGCGTTTCACCCGAGAAGTCTGTTTGGAAAAATGAGAGTGTTACTATGAGTCTTGAACGCCCCCTCACTTTGAAGTATGTTGACCAGACGACATTCGACAGGCTTCAGAAAAATTCGCTTGTTGCGCCTTCGGGAACTGAAACGAGTCGCGAGTCGTTTTTGGAGGGGCTTTGATATGCGGACGAGGTGTGCGATTCCTGTGCTGCTTTTGTTTTTCAGCGTTTTTTCGTGCAAAAGTGAAAGTCTTTCCGTAAAAAAAATTGAAATTCAAAAGGGGAACGGCGAAATTATTTCTGTGAAGGCTGAAATTGCGGATACCTACGAAAGCCGTCAGCATGGTTTTATGTTCCGAAAAAAAATTCCTGATGGGACAGGAATGCTTTTTGTTTTTGAAAGCGACCAAATCCTTCAGTTTTGGATGAAAGATACTCCCCATCCTCTTTCCATTGCATATATTTCAAGCGATGGGAGCATCCGTGATATTTTTGATATGACTCCTTACAGTTTGAGCGATGTGACAAGCACGGGATATGTGCGCTATGCGCTTGAAGTGCCACAAGGGTGGTTCAAAAGGACAGGCATTGCAGTCGGGGATAGGGTGATTGTTCAGTAGTTGTGAATGCAAGACTGACAAGTTGTTGGCGATATTAAAAAGCATGTGCTAACTTTCGAGCCGAGCCAATTCTGCGAGCGCGATTTTGTCGTTCGGGTCGAATTCCAAGACGGTGGAGAAATATTTTTGCGCCTCTTCTTTGTCTCCCGCCTTTTCAGCCAGAAATCCGAGGTTCGAAATGATTTTTGTGTCTTCAGGAGAAAGTGAAAACGCCTTCAAAAGCGATTTTTTTGCTTCGTCAAGATTTTCCATTTCCATTTGACAAATCGAGAGCTCATTGTAGGTCTCCGCGTTTGTGTCCGCGCCGCATTCAAGTGCCTTTAAAAATGCCTGCAGTGCTTGTTCATATCGTCCTGTCCTGCGCATTCCCCAGCCGAGTAAAAACCATGCGTTCCACACCTTTGGATTTGCCTCAAGAAATTTTCTGATTTCTACAAGCCCCTTTTCCTCTTGTCCGCTTGAGATGAGCCGCGCGGCGTTTGCAAACCGTTCGTCGTCCATATTGTCGTTCGTGATGTTGTCAATGATTTCCTGTGCGCGCTCTCGCTTGTAAATGCCGTTTTCGCCCAATTCCTCGTCATTTATATCGCAGGTGAGTGCAATGTATGTTTCAAAACATCCTTTTGCCTCTCTAAAGTCGCGTTGCTTGAGGTAAAAAAAACCTGCATTGAAAAAAGCGTCGGGAAGCGGAGGCTCTGCGTTCATCGCATCTTTGTAGTAAACAAGCGCGTCATTATCATACGCATCTGCGTCTTCATAGAGCCCAGCGCGACGATACCCTTCTGCGCGTTGATCTAAAAAAAGAGCGGTGTTCAAGATGATGGCGTTGTTCTCAGGTTCAATGCCACGAAGCGTCATAAAAAGCTCTTCGGCAAGATTCCAATCTTCGTTCTTTGTCTTTAAAATCGCCGCGTTTGTTAGCTCTGTTATAATGTTTGGACGCGCGTGCTTTATTATTGAGCGATAGTAGTCCAAATGCTCGTTGTGATGGTCATACGCCAATGTCAAAAGAATTCCTGAAAGAATTTGCTCCGATGTTAAGTCGTCCTTGTTAAAACTGCCTGGCGCATCGCTTGATTTGGCTTGCACAGGCAGCGGAATCGTCTTGTCTATGTGCAAGGCGCTTGATGAAAACGAAAAATCGTCAGGGACATGGATAAAATAAACGGATTCAAGAGGGTTTTGAGAATTCATAGTCGTCTTATTGTGGCTGAGGGCTTGCTATTGTTCCGCGTCTGTCGTTTTGGTCTATCGTTTTTGTTTGCTGAACAACAACGGATGATTCAAGGAATGTCTTTTTATTTGTTGAAAGATATTCATTGATACGAATCTTATATGATATTGGAACAAGATTTTCGTCAAAATTTAATCCTGCCGAAACCATATCCTTTCTTCCCTCTATGAGGTCAACTTTTACAAGAGTTCCTTTTAAGTCTACGATTTCAGTTGGGTCTGAAAAAACAATCCGTAAAATACAGTTTTTTCCCTGAAGGAATTTTGGCAACCCCATAAGAATGATTTTTGCTCCAGAAAACGACAAGTCCCAAAGAATGCATCGGCGCGGAACTTCTTGAATGAATATAATGGATTCTTTTTTATCAAGACGCAAAAGACGTTGTGTAGAATCATTTATGGTGATTCTCTCTGCGCGCCTTTTCACAAAGTTTGAGCTTGCATCAAGCATAGTGCCAATTTTCAACACAAAGTCATCAGGCGGTTGTTGGTTGTATGTCAGAGTGACAATAACGAGCTCTTTTGATGTTGTGTATGGAGTTATGTTTGTCACTTTGCACGAAATGTAAAAGAACATAGGATTTCCATCCTCTGTGAGAAAACAAAAGTGCAGGTTCACAGGTGGAGCGTCTTTTTTTGTGATTTGTTGAAAGGCACCTCCTGCTGTACCAATGATTATTTTTGCCATTTGAAACGACGCCGAATTGATGATGCAAGGCCATTGACCTCCATCGCATTTTACATAAATTTGGCGTGGATCCATTTTCAAAGTGCGGATTGTTTCTTTTGAGAACGTAATTTCATCTTCGCGATATAAATCATAGTATTTCTTTACTAGTTGATTTACTGATATAGTCGGTGCAAGTGCCATTTAATACTAGAATACATCATAAGTGGTGATTTGTCAATGTTGCTGTTGAAATGATTGTGAATATGCTGGTTGTTATAAATCTGCTTTTTCTTTATAATAGTATGAATGTCTACTTTTGTAATATTATAAGAAAAACATTCGCGAAGGCGTAGGGAGGAAGTCAAAATCGCTCTGATTGCGATCGCCTGCCATTGGCAGGCGATTGGATAATCCTTGCCGAAATTAGCGCGAAATGCACAAGACTGACCACTAGATTGTTTCACCAATATTTGTTTCTGAACGGTCAGGTCGCTACGCTAAACAGTTTTGCATAGCAGAACTGTTTAGCGTAGCGGTGCGAACTTATTCGCCCTTTCACTGCAACTGGGAGAATGTTTTATACTTTTTGTGAAAGTCGACATTCATACTAATAATAGCATTTGAATGAACGAGGTGCAATATGACTTTATTTGAGGACTTGAAATGGCGTGGGTTGATTAAGGATGTGGCGGGCGAGGAAAGCGAGCTGCATAAAATACTTGATGGGAAGCCGATTTCTTTTTATTGGGGGACAGATCCGACCGCCGATAGTCTGCACCTTGGGCATTATTCATCTCTTTGCATGGCGAAACGACTTGCTAACGCGGGTCATCATCCGATTTTGCTGTGCGGAGGGGCGACTGGACGGATTGGAGATCCTCGTCCCACGGCAGAGCGCGAGATTATTTCTGAAGAGGCGGTTATCCATAATATTGAGAAGATTCATAATCAAATAGACCGCTTAATAGATGGAAAGGCAGAGTTAGTGGACAACTATGCATGGCTCAAGGACTACACATTTTTGAATTTTTTACGAGATATAGGCAAATATATAAATGTAAACTATATGCTTGATAAGGATATTATCCGTCGCCGACTTGAAACAGGCATAACATTCGCTGAATTTTCGTATATGCTTTTGCAGGGCTATGATTTTCTGCATCTTTTTGAAGCGAAAAACTGTGTAATGCAAGTTGCTGGAAGCGACCAGTGGGGAAATATTACAACAGGCGTTGATTTGATTCGAAAGGTTTTGGACAAGACCGCTTATGCGTTTACAATGCCATTGATTCTTGATCCGACGGGCAAGAAATTTGGAAAGAGCGAGGGCAATGCGCTGTGGCTTGACAAGGAAAAGACAAGTCCGTATCAAATTTATCAATATTTGTTCAACTCTGACGATTCAAAGGTTCTTGAGTATTTGAAGGTGTTTACATTTCTTTCTAAAGATGAAATTGACGGCGTTATGGAAAAGCAGGCTGCCGCGCCTGAAACGAGGATTGCGCAAAAAACACTTGCCTTTGAGGTGGTGAAGGATATTCACGGCGAGGACGAGGCGAAAAACGCGGTGCAGGTTTCAGAGAAGTTGTTTAACGGAGACTTCTCAGGGCTTTCAGTTTCAGATATTAGAATGGGAATGAAAAGCGTGCCGTCTTTTTCTCTTTCTGCATCTGCGGTGCTTATCGATGTGCTTGTGGAAAACAAAATCGCTTCGTCAAAGCGAGAGGCGCGCGAGTTTTTAAAAGCGAATGCGATTTCTATTAACGGAAAAATTGAAACGGACGAGAATTTTGTTGTTGGAAAGGAAATTGCGCTTGGAGGAGAGCTTGTTATCATTCGCCGCGGAAAGAAAAAGTATTTTGTGATACATTGTGCGAATGCGTGAGGGGAATTCTCCGAGTTTCAGAGATTGCTTTTCCACATTTTGTTTGCGTAGCGAACAAAATGTGGAGCGAATGCCGGGGCGATTTTTTTTTCACGATGCATTGAAGCATTTTGTTGAGAGGGGGCGTTGCGGGGAGCCCCCCGCAGAGAGGGTAGCGGACAACACAAGGAGTGAGTGGAAAACTGTGTTTACACAGGCTTTCCCGAACGACGCAGTGGTGGGAGCGAGGGAGAGACTTCTCCCCCTTTATTTCCTATGAAAAAGCCCTGCAATCTTTTTGAAGAAGGCTTTTATGGCGGCGCAGATTCTTTTCCAAATCGAGGGGTTTCGGAGTTTTTCTAGGCGTTCGTAGCCTTCGAGAAGCTCTTCTTTTGTGAACTCTTTTCGCTGGTTGTTTTCTTCAAGCTCCATTTCGAGTTTTTCGATTTCGTCCATATTGTCTATCATGGTCGCGTTTATGTTTGTCCAGCCGAGTTGTTTTGCCGCTTGCAGTCTGCGTTCTCCTGCAACGAGCTCATAGTCGCGTGTGATTGTGATTGGATTGAGGAGTCCGTAGAGACGGAGACTGTCCATCAATGCGCTTAAATCGCCTAAATCTTTGCGAACGCGCTTTTTTATTTGAATGTCGTCTATGTTTACAAGCATTTTATTTCTCCCATAGTGTGTATTGCCCTGCGTGCTTATTTTATGTTCCTTAATTTTTCAATAAGCGAGTTTGTGCAACAAACTCGTATTAAAATCAGCGGCAGTATTTAGCCACTGATTTTAAACCTTCCTTTATTCCATCAAATAATTGTAATTTGGAGTCACCTCTTCTGTGTGATTTTCTCCTGCGTTTCCATTTTCCGTGTCACTGTGAACAGAGGTTTCGCCTTGTGTTTGCTCCATGTATCCTGCTTTTAAAAAGTCAAGGTTCAAAGAGAGCGGAGACGTGTCAATTTTTTCAGTCAAGTGCTGACCCGATTGATACAATTCGCTTTGAAGCCGAGAGATAGAAAGCGCAGACGAGGAGCTGCTTGAATGAACGGTGCATATGCTTGTTGGTTGCGTTCCCAAAAGATACCATTGCTTTGTGATGTGTCTCTCACACGATGGCGTTGGAATCATTCCACTTGATGCGCAGACCGATGCTTGTATTACGCCTTCCGCTGGCTTTGGGAATTCCTTTGGGATGAGATTTCGGTGGACTTCTCGCATATAGTCGCCCCATGCATATCCTGCGAGCGTTGCGCCCGTGATATGAAGTCCCAAGGATTGCCCTGGCCTGTCAAATCCAAACCAAAATGTTGCGGTGTAATAAGGAGAAAAGCCCGATGTCCATGCATCCGCCCAGTTTTGTGTTGTTCCTGTTTTTCCTGCGGCTGGCATTGTGTACCGTGCGCCTCTTTGGTTTTTATAGCTTAGCTTCCAACTTTGCGCGCCGAGCGTTCCGCTTTGCACTGTCTGCTCAAGGAGTTTTGTCATTACAAAAGCGGTTTGCGGAGAAATGACTTGAGCGGCCTCTCCTCGTGCCTGCTGACTTTCGCGTATCTCTCGCTCTGGATTGAGAATGATATTTCCATTTCTATCTTCAACGGTGCGGATTGCCATTGGAGTGACCGCCTTTCCTCCTGATGCAATTACTGCATAGGCGCGTGCAATTTCTATTGGGCGCACAGAACAGGCTCCGAGTCCGAGCGGATATCCAGGCACAAATGCACGTGATGGAAGCTCTTCTTTTGAGATTCCGAGCAATGAAACAGAACGAGAAATTGCCGCGTCAAATCCTATTTCATCGAGGATTTTTAGAGAGGGAACATTCATAGAATGAATAAGCGCGTAATAAAACGGCACATTTCCAAGCCATTCGCCACGGAAATTCAACGGAATATATGGTTTGCCGTCTGCCGTGTGGAAGACGACAGGAGTGTCAGAAATGATTGTGGTCGGCGTGAACTTTCTGGAATTTATCGCTTCCGTATAATACAACGGCTTGAAAACAGAGCCTGGTTGCAATCGTGCCTGTGTTGCGCGGATAAACTGGTTTTCCTGATCGAATTTGCTTCCACCGACAAGCGCAGTTATATATCCCGTGTCGTTTTCTAGGGAAATCATCGTGCCTTCGACGGTTGTTTTTTCATTTTCCTTTTTTGTTTTTGCGTTCGCGCGGTTTACAATGGAAATTTTTACGGTTTCAAGTCCCGTCATCATAGAAAACACATCAAGAATCGGATTCACTTGGTTTAGATAGGTTGCGTTTGAAATTGCCTCGGCGCGCTGTTCGCTCACTTTTATTGCAGGAATATTAAATGTGAGCGCAAGCAGCTCTGTCATTGGGATGTATGTGCTGAACGCCATTTTGGAGCGAGATTCATGCTCCCTTTGGTAACGACGGTTTGCCTCTGCAATGTATTTTTCCATGACATCCTGAGCAATCTGCTGGTTTTTCAGATTGAGCGTTGTGTTCACCGTAAAGCCCGCGGTGTAAATGCTTTGGGAACCATATATCAAACTGCCTAACTCTCGCCGTACATATTCGCTAAACCACGGAGCTTTGTCATCACGAATCATATATGCAGAGGAACTTGTTCGTGTGTAGTCGAATGTCGCCCAAAAATCATCGAACGATTCATCCGCTTCTTCCCGCGTTATGTAATTTGCCGCCACCATTGAGTCAAGAACATTTTTTTGTCTGTCCATCGCACGGTTTGGATGGTCGAAGGGATTGTAAAACGCAGGGTTTGAAAGTTGAATCACCAGAATAGCCGCTTCCGCTGGAGTGATTTCCTCTGCGCTGTGGCCAAAATAATATTTTGACGCGGCATTCACGCCATACGTTCCACCGCCAAAATAAATTTTGTTTAAATACAGTTCAAGTATTTCGTTTTTTGAATAACGACGCTCCATTTGAATCGCCCACCACAACTCCTTTATTTTTCGCATGATGGACATTTCTGTGCGGTCGCAGTAGAGAGTGCCTGCAATTTGCTGCGTGAGGGTGGAACCACCTCCCAGTGAACGCCCTGTGAGTTTTCCGACCACCGCACGAAACACCGCCTTGAAGCTAAAGCCCCGATGTGAATAAAAGATTCTGTCTTCTCGTGTAAGGAGTGCATCTATCATATGCTGAGGCAGTTGGTTCAGACTAATTATCTCTCGTTTTTCATCTGATGCGAATTCCGTGATGAGCTCTCCGTTTATGTCGAGCAACTTTGTGGGAAGCGCAGTGTAAAATGATTCTATGTATTCGGAATTTTTTATGTTTTGCGTTTCAGAAAGCCCGAATCCCAGCAATGAGCCAAGAACTAAAGCCGCCAAAAATAAAAGGCACATCCAAATAATTGTAGACTTTCTGATTTTTTCCATATTTTGTAATTATAAGGAAATTAATTTTTTCGGTCAATGCTTTTATTTATTTCATTTTACAAAACGGAGCATGGCAAGGTGCTTGGTTCATTTTGGAGAATGTATATGTAAGATGAGGATGCGGATATAACGCGGATATAAACTTTTTTCTTGACTTGTCGTAAGACTTTACTTAAAATAATACATATTGCGGAGGAAAATTATGCCGAATATTAGACCTGTTTCTGATTTAAGAACATACGCACCAGTTTTACAAAGTGTTGAAATTGGTTCTCCTGTCTACCTTACGAAGAACGGACGAGGGGCTTATGCAATTGTTGATATAACAGAATTTGAAGAGCTGAAAAAAGCAAAGGCGCGGTTACAATTGTTTAGAGAGCTTGAAATAGGACGATTGTCGGGAGAGGAAAAAGGATGGATTTCTGAAAGCGATGTAAAATCCCATTTTATGAAAAAGTTTAATGGCGAATAGTCTTCATTTTTCTCCGCGTGCACAAATCGATCTTGATGAAACCTTTGATTATATCAACGATGTTTTAAAAAATCCAATTGCCGCAAAAAATACAATTGCAAGGATCCTTGAGTCTGTGGACATCTTAAAAGATTTTTCCGATGTCGGTACAAAAGTTTTTTTCGATGAAAATTTTACGGGCTACAGATTTATTACATACAAGAATTATCTCAGTTTTTATCGCTCTGAAAACACTGATATTTTTATTGATAGAATTCTATACAGTGGCAGAGATTATATGCACATTTTTTTTGGCTAAAATGTATCTCATTTTACAAAACGGAGCAGGGCGTTTTTTTCGCTGTCTTGCGAATATGACAGGCTCAAGCCTTGCAAAAAATACAAGGCTTGAGAACCTACCTTGAAAATGCTAGCGCTCGCTTCCCAACATCATAGAATTTACAACTTTTCCGTTGAACTTTTTGTATGTAGAATAAGTGTCGTATTCAACGCCTTTGTCAATGACATACATTCGGAAACTGTTTCCATCGAAATTTTTGATTTTGTAGTCTTGTGATCGCCCAAAACCGTAAGGCAGAGACAAAACGCTATCCTGCAAGCTCGCTCCACGATATTCCGAGTCGTAAATGCATTTTCCACTGTTTTTGTCACCGTTGTAATAGCCTATGCCTAGATACACTTTTCCGTTGTGAAAATAGTAGCCTGCTCCATTTCCTGTTGCAACATCCATCCAATAGCCTTCAAGGTCGTTCAGTGAAGTTACGGGTTTGCTTGGCGCGGGCGCAGGCTTTGCTTCCGCGGCTTTTTTGTCCGATTTGTCTGAAGCTTTTTTGTCGGTTTTTTCCGCAGTCTTTTCTTTCTTCGCCTTTTTGTCGTTCTTTGCGGCGGTCTTTTCTGCCTTCTTGTCGTTTTTGTCAGCGACTTTTTCTACGGCGGTGACTTCTTTTGCCGTTCCGTCTTTGTCCTTTGACTTTCCGCTGCTCGCAACGCAAGCGATTACAACGACGACAATGACCACTGCAAGTCCCGAAACAACGAAATTTGCAATCGGCGCGACTTTTGCAAGAAACGGCAGCTTCGCACTGAATTTTTCACACCATTTTTTGAATGGCATTTTTTCAAAAAAATCCATAAATTTGTTCATAAAAACTCCTGTTACACCTTCAAAGGCATTTGTCTTTGTAATTTTAGTACAGAAACTATTTTACCCCCACATTATTGTCTGAACAATCAAGCTTTTTTACATTCTATGACATTACAAAGCATTTCTATGATATGACAAGGCGCAGCCCCCCCCCCTCACTCACTCACTCACTCACTCACTCACTCACTCACGATACTGCTAGTCTTTATAAACCTGTTTCATCCATTTCTTGCTCCTTACTCGGCGTATACCCATAAAAAGTCGCCAGATTTCTTCTATTGATAGGATTGCATAGACCGCCTGCACCGGAAGCTTCAGCACGAATGCGGAAATCAAACCAAGCGGAAGACCGATTGCGTACG
>X363_Desmarests_Spiny_Pocket_Mouse__coassemble_339_pt1 | contig 32152 bp, 22 predicted proteins | sample X363_Desmarests_Spiny_Pocket_Mouse__metabat2_high_PE_007 | metagenome-assembled genome bin X363_Desmarests_Spiny_Pocket_Mouse | reverse complement strand
GCTCTTAAATGTGGGTGACAAGAGGGATTGGAGAGCCCCGAATTGTAATTTGAAAGTAATTTGAAAGTAATTTGAAATCCTATTGACAAAAAACAGAGGAGCTCGCTGATTGTGGCACCAACGAACAAGTTCGTGTCGCTACGCTAAACAGTTTTTACATCTGCAAAAACTGAGGGCGAAAGTCGAAAATTTTTAGATTGTTGTGTCAAAATCACAAAATAAAAGAAGAGATTGAAAAACGAATATAATATATTGGTCATAAAACGAAGTTCTGTATATGAGAAGAATTAAACCTGACAAAAATCCATTCTCTGCCAGAACCTGCATATTTCAATACTCTGCATTGGGGGTGTTGGCTCTGTTTTCTTTATAGTTGGAAGTTATCCACAAAAAGTTTATAAAATGTTTATAACTTTTATATATAAGTGGAAGTTTAATTTTTTTTGTGGATGATTTTTGTTTTTCTCAAAAATCAATATGGGGTTGTTCTAAAGGTTTTCAAAAACGTCATAAAAGACGGTCTTTTTTATTCATTTAAAAAATGATTTTTAGAACGGTTATTTTTTTTGATATTTTCTAACTTAATTTTGTGCTGATAACAAAGTAAGGTTTTTCCAAAATTGCAACTTTGGGAAAACCTTACTGGATGTATTTGCGAGAAATGATATATAATCCTTTATCTATCATTTCTCGACGAGGCTACAACAAAAAATATTTATTTTGGGGATAGCCTCAAGTTTTTATCCAAAATAGTCTTTTACTTTTTATGGGACTAGAGGAGAATGTTTTTTAGAATAATTTATTGTTTCTCGTGAAACAATTTTTTTTGCTGTTATCAAGAGTTTTTTTTGTTCCATTATCCATTGTAATTTACAAAGTAATCTTTAGAGGCTTTATGAGATTTCTCCAAGATATAGAAAATATATTAAATCTATAGCTCTTCGATTTGAATTTTTTGATTTTAAACAATGCAATTATAGGATTTCCGTGGGAAGTCAAGGAATGAAAATGATTGAAGACAGCCCTTCCGCAAGTCTCAAGAAAGAGAGAACCAGTTCGCGTTGCTACACTAAACAATTTTTGCATTTGCAAAAACTGCACGGTAGAAGCTGAACATATAAAGACTGTGCATCACAACTATAAATCTTCCGCCGGCTGCTATCTCAGAGTCCGAAATCGGATGCGATTTTACTTTTGCGCTGGAGCTGTAAACTCGCACTTTTTTCACAAGCAGAAAGTGAAAGGCGAAATTCTAAAGATTGAAGTCAAAGAAAAAACTGGTGTTCGGCAGTGTAGTACCAATTTTCATTTTTTTTGCGAATGCAAAAAAATGGTAGCGAAGCACAGTGAATTTCGACTCAATCTACAATAGTAGATAAATCTAGTGTTTGCCCTTACGCCTTCGTGGATGTTTTTTACATAATTGAGGCTCTCACAAAAATAGATGTTTTTGTGAGAGCCTTGTTGAGAAATGCAGGTAAGATAAAAGGTTGGCTGTTATTTATTGTAAATGCACCTAGGGTAGTTTTCCCAAAATTGCAATTTTGGGAAAAATCAATTTACAAAACTCGACATGAGGGCAATGCAAAATAGTGCGCAAGAATATAAAAGTGTTTCACGAGAAACAAGACTACATTCTTCAAAAACAATCAGTCGTATTTTTAAACGCAGGATTAAATCTGGTTGCATACATTCCTTTCAAAACCTAACATAACATAATATTTTGTGATAAGCTAAAGACTCTTAGTGCAATGTACTCGGTCATAATGGTTGTCAGGATAATCAAAGGCTTTGCTATAAGCAGGGCTTCAGCACGAAAAATTATATTTATAGAGAATAAGGAAATTGTTGAAAAACAAAATTAAATCTGCTCCTGGGCAATGCTTTTAGAACCATCTAACTCGCTTTTGTTGCAGACAAAAACGAGCAGCGGAACTCAAGGGATAAAAATGACCGAATACGAAAATCAATTTTTGGTAATTAAAACACTGTCTTTGAGAATTTGGTCGCTGTGCAAACGCTCGGCTCACTATGCGACCAATCTAAGCAATCTTTTTATGCGAAAAAATGCATTGGAAACCTTTCAGAGATTGCTTCGCAAGCAAAATTTACAAGAAATTTCCGTAATTGACCAGCGAATTTAAGGATTTGCATGGGGCGTTGCGGGGTGCGCTTGAAGCTTCGCCCTTGCAGCCTCTCTGCGAGTACTCCGTAGAGAAGGTAGGGCGCAAATTTCATGCAGTTCTGGGCGCATAATGGCGACTTTAATTGGATCGGCAATACCCAAGAATACACCGGCCCTAAAACCGGGATTGCCGAATTAAAATACACCTGGTCCAGCGCCGGCTTCTGGGATCGTTTCGATGGCACCATTGATCCGTTCGGCAATCCGATTAAAGATGGTAAAATGTATGTTGAATTAGACGGAAAAATTGAATCATACCCATTGGTGTGGGCGCCCCCTGCTGACAAATAAAAAACGCCTTACCAAGCGTTTTTATTTGCTGAGCTAATGGTAATTGGCGGGCTAAATTGTTTTGTTGTTCTGTAACTTTGGCGGCTAGTTTTATCGCATTTAATTCTGAATCCATATGAGAATTGAACATTAAACGTTCACGTGGATCTGGATCGTAACCGGAATATTTGGGGGGTTTGTAAATCTGGTCCCCGGTAACATAGGCCTTGCCACCTAAATCGGCTAAGCCATAGATGCCTTCGTTATACAGGGCAATTTCGATTGTGGCTTGTAGGGTAGCGTAGTTACAGTGCGTGCGGTTGGCAACTTGTTTTAATAAGCTCTGCATGGTGTTTTCCACGGTGTGGTAGTCATTGGGATCGGTGGTGATTCCGTACTCTGCCAGTTCTTGGTTAATATTCGGTTCATCTTTTTGGAAGGTGGGCAGGTCAAAGTTATTTTGCTCATCGCCCAATGAATCATTGTAGGCACGTACCGCCAATTTATCGTAGCAGGTGCAAAATTGCCAATAATCTTGTGGGTTGTTATCTTTGACAAAGTTATATTGAATTTGCGCCATGAATTTGGCAAAGTCTTTAATGTTTTTGCCAACTGTAACCCCGATCGAATTGGTTGTGTGGGTGCTTAAATTTTCTACCAAATAACCCGGGGTGCTTTGGGTTGATAACAACCAACCGGCGTTCGGATCATTCGCCACCATTTTGTTAAAGGCATCAATTTTTTTCTGCATGAAGGCTTGCGCTTCCCAAAAACGTTGTTTTCCCCATTTTAATGATTTTTCATCATCATAGCCGGTAAAATTTTCGTTAAGATCGGCAAAACGGTGGCGATTAAAGATATAGATGTCTAAATCTCGGTCGCGCGCTTGGTTAATTTCATCATAGGTTTTTTCGGGTTGCGCTGGCATTTCTGAAGGCTCGGAGTCTTTTTCATTTTGCTTGCAAGATTCAAATCCTGCAAATGCAATTCCAAAAAATACAAGAATTGCACTTTTTTTTAAGAATTTTTTCATATAATTCTCCCTTAAAACAGATAGATTATTATACCGTAAATGGGGGGGGGGGTATGTCTAGAGGCGACACACTAAAAAATGCATTTTTTTGAAAAATGTTTGTTCAAAGGAACAGAGGAGGCGTTAATTTTTGAAAATCGCGCTCTCTTTATTTGCAGGAAAAGTCAATATTTCGGAAATCACTTTTTGATGATCTACCATAGGCGCTTGTCTCTATTGTGAGTCGTTCGTTTTCGAGTGTTCTTTCATTTTATCACACTTTTATCTAATCCTCATTTCGAGTTTTTGTAAAAAACACAAAAAACATAGGAGTTTGCTGATTTTGGCAACAACGAACAACTTCGTGTTGCTACGCTAAACAGTTTTTGCATGATTATAAAACTCGAAATTAAGGCTATGTAACAAATTGCGAGTTCTACTTGCGAAGTGCATTTACAAAGTATTCGGGAGTTATATCATTCAGCCAAAAACGATTCTTGTTGACCTCTCCCTCATATTTTGTTCTCTGCACTGCCAAAATGTTCTGATGTAATCGCAAAGTCTGCATATGATAATGCGTCGCAATTGTCTTTGCAGGCAGGCTCTTTCACCCCTTGCGCTCTTGCAATTGTCTGCATTGCATTGCGAAATCCGCTTCTCGAAATTATGCCTTTTAGTTGAGGTTTTCCCAAAATTGCAGTTTTGGGAAGGTTTAAAATCCACGCTGAAATGGCGCGTGGATTTTAACTACAGTTTGCATCGCAAACTGCCCTATCCAATGCCATTTTTCACTTCGTTGCAAAATGGCGTTTTCAACATTCTCGGAAGTTGACACTTCCTGCGATGTTGAAAATTAAGGAAGACTACCTTATATGTGTTTGCGAGAAATGGCAGTTACTCCTTTGTTTTACCTGTATTTCTCGATAAGGCTGTTCCAAAAAACATTTGTTTTTGGGACAGCCTCAGTTGATTAAAATCCGTGCGGAATGGGCGGCAATTTCAATTTCTGCTCCTGCGTGTAAGTTGAGTTTTTCGCCTGTCTGTGCATCGGTGTACTGTCCTTGACATATGCTTTGCAGGCGGATTTTTTTTGTATCATCGTTCACGTTGAAAACGGCGAGCGCATTTTGATTTTCACAGTGGCGCAAAAATGCAAAGTCTGCGTTTGAAAGAGAGACTTGTTCGTAACTTCCATATTGCAGGGCGGGTGAGTGTTCGCGGATTTTTGCGTAAGTGTATATAACGGACTTTAATTTTTCGCTGTCAATTTGTGGTCGTGCAAAATCAGGAATTTCTCCAAATGGTGGCAAAGTTGGACGCAAGTTTGCATCTCCACTTTGATTTCTTGTCCCTTGAACACCTAGTTCGCTTCCGTAATAAATCGAAGGTAGTCCAGGAATAGTGAAGAGCAGAGCGTACAAGGCGAATATATCGTTTTTATTCTTTACTGTCGAAGCAATTCGGTTCACATCGTGATTGTCCAAAAAATTATAAAAAAGCCTTCCTTTGTTTTGTCCCGAATTTCCAAACTGGCGATTGAGAGAATAGGCGACTTCAAAAAAATTCTTGTCATTAAAACTTGACCACAAGCCTTTGTGAAGCTGGTAGTTTGTGACGCTGTCGAGCATTTCAGGATTAACCCAGCGGTTGTACTCTCCGTGAACGACTTCTCCCATGAGCCAAAAGTCCCCTCGTTTTTCATGCGTAATGGTCTTTAGGCGTTTCATAAAGTTAAATGAAACGCTGTCGGCGGCATCAAGGCGAAGTCCGTCAACTCCAAATTCATCTATCCACATCCGTACTGCAGAAAAAATATGCTCTTGAATTTCAGAATTTTCCAAATTGTATTTTACAAGGTCCGCGCATCCTGCCCAATTGTCATAGGTGAAGTTATCACCGAACGGGCTTTTTCCATCAAAGCGAACATTTGAATACCAATCTTTATAGCGAGAATTCCACCTATTTTGCTGCACATCTTTGAATGCAAAAAAGTCTCGTCCACTATGATTAAAAACTGCGTCAAAAACAAGATTCATCCCTAGAGAATGGCATTTTTCGGAAAAATATTTTAAATCATCGTTTGTGCCAAGCCGTCTGTCCACATGAAAATAATCCACGGTATCATAGCCGTGCGCCGTACTTTCAAAAATCGGACCGATTAAAATTGCGTTCGCTCCTGTTTCCTTGATTCCTTCAAGTTCATTTGCAAGTCGGCGAAGTCCGTCTCCCGCTTGTTGACGAAAGTCGTTTCGTTTTGGACAGCCACAAAGCCCCAGTGGATAGATGTGATAAAAAAATGACGATGCGTTTACACTCATACATAACCTCATAGAATCGTTTAAGTCTTATACCAAATGGTATAGAAATAATATACCGAACGGTATATAACAAGTCAATAAGCTTGTCTTTACAAAATCACCATAAATCTAGAAAGTTTTTGAATTCAATGCTATATTTTTTTTATATGAAACGCACAGGGCATGCGGATTTGCCGCTTCATTCGGGGACTGTTCCAAAGTGGCTTGCAGATAGAATGATGATTTTGGGAACTCAAATAACGGAAAGTTTGATTTTGCATTTTGGGCGAAATGAATTTCTGTTAAGGATGAGCGACCCTATGTGGTTTCAGGCGTTCGGCGCGGTGTTGGGAATGGACTGGCACTCTTCCGGTATTACCACAAGTTTGATGTATAATTTGAAGAGAGGTTTGAATCCGCGTGCGCATGAATTGGGCATTGCGATTTGTGGTGGACGCGGAAAATATTCTCGAAAGACGCCTGATGAGCTTTTGTATTTGGCGAATGCTACAGGACTAAATGGAGATGATTTAGTTCGGTCAAGCCGCCTTTGTGCGAAAGTTGACAACAATGCGATTCAGGACGGTTTTCAACTGTATCAGCATAATGTTATTTTAAGTGTGGATGGAAATTGGGCGATTGTTCAACAAGGAATGAATGCCAGCGAAAAAAAAGCTCGGCGCTATCATTGGTGCAGTTTGGGGCTTCAAAAAAATCTGCCTGATGCGTATGTGAAAAGTCCGCATATGGGAATTGTTGGTGAAAATCAGGGAACCATTATAAATTTGACGGATACGGATGCAGGTGAAACGCGTGCAAAAATTTTAGAGATTTCGCATGAACATCCTGAAAAAACGATTTCCGAATTCCAACAGATTTTAAAGGACTCTTCTTACCGACATCTTTCAATGCCGTCCCATGAAGCGGTGCGTGAAGAGGATGTGAATTTGAAACGGCTTGGGGCGGTGCTTGTGACGGCGTATGAAAACGACAACACCACTTTTGAGGACTTGCTTTTGACAAAACAACTTGGACCGAGAACACTGCAATCTCTTACATTGGTTAGTGAAGTGATTTACGGAACTCCCAGTCGCTTTTCAGATCCTGCGCGTTTTAGTTTTGCCCATGGTGGAAAAGATGGACATCCGTTTCCTGTTCCTTTGAAAATCTATGACGAAACAATTCGTGTGATGGGGGATTGCATTGAACGCTCAAAACTCGGCTATAAAGATAAGTCGGATTGCTTGAAGCGTCTTCATACGAGCGCATTGGAAATAGAAAAAAACTGCGAACCATTGGCCGACTTTGAAAGAACGATTCTGCATGAAAAGACGAACAGCGCACAGTGGGGCGGAAGAACAGTAAAAGATAAAACGTGCGCAAAGGTTTAAAATCCACGCTGAAATGGCGCGTGGATTTTAACTACAGTTTGCGTTGCAAACTGTCTTATCCAATGCCATTTTTCACTTCGTTGCAAAATGGCGTTTTCAACATTCTCGGAAGTTGACACTTCCTGCGATGTTGAAAAATAAGGAAGGTTTAAAGAGAGCGTTGAAAATACCGCTGCTCTTTTTAACTCGAGTTTTGTTCCAAAACTCGCTTATTTAACTGCGATTCTTTACTTCGTTGCAGAACCGCAGTTGCAACAGTTTCGGAAATTGAAATTTCCTCAAATGTTGCAAATTAAAGAACGATTAGTTTGGCGAAGTGGAATCCTGCGCAAGAAACAGTGTGCCTTCTGCGCTTCCGTTTAGCAAATCGTCCAGTATGTTTTGTTTTGAGCCGTTTGTTAAAAGCAAGGGAATTCCGTATACGGTTGTTTTTTCTGCCGCTTGAATTTTTGTTTCTATGCCACCTGTTCCGAATGAATTTGATTCTCCTATTTTTATTGACGAGCGCAATATTCTAATATCTGTGACGGTTTCGATTAGCTTGGCGTTTGGATTTTCCTTTGGGTTTTCAGAATACACGCCATCAATGTCGCTAAAAAGGATGAGCAAATCCGCGCTCCACAAAATCGCGGTGAGAGCACTCAAGTTGTCATTGTCTCCAATTGAATCCTCTTCAAAAGAAACAGAGTCGTTTTCATTGATAATGGGGATAATTCCTTCATCGGCAAGGGTAAAAAGCGTGTTCCTGACATTGAGAGCGCGGTGGTCATTTTCAAAGTCATCTCGCGTAAAAAGCAGCTGTCCAATGTGCAGGTTTTGCAGAGCAAACGCTTTTCTCCATTGGCTCATTAGTTCCACTTGTCCGATTGCGCACAAAGCCTGCCTGAAATACACATCCTTTTTTCTCGCCCAGTTTTTTGTGGTGGAAACGCCACACACTTGTGCTCCCGAAGATACAATAGCGACTTGCTTTCCTTTATCTATTAAGGTTTTGCATTGTCGCGCGAAATTGTGCATAAACTCTATGTTTTGGGTTCCGTCTTTTTTTGCAAGTGTGTTGCTTCCGATTTTTATAACGATTTTTCGCGCTTTGTTCAACGTGTCTGAAATTTCTTTGCTCATATGATATAGTATCATAAATCAATAGATTTTGGATAGATATAAAAAAAGGAACCGATTGAAATCGATTCCTTTTTTGTCATCTCCTACGGGAATTGAACCCATGTTGTCGGGATGAAAACCCGATGTCCTAACCACTAGACGAAGGAGACATAAAGCATAAGATTTATACCATTTTTGAGTGGGTTGGTCAAGGGGATAAGGGCTATTATAGAGTGTTTTTTTGAAAAAATAAATGCATTTTTTTATAAAATAAACTGCGAGTTTGCGAAGCAAACTCGGTAGCAAGCCACAGTCTTGCGTAGGGTGTTGCGGGATGCGCTTGAAGTTTCAAAAGCGAGGGGATTCGCAACGAGTGCGTAGCACGAAGCTTCAAGCGGACTTTCCCCCTTTTTAACTTTCTTGCGTTATTGCCTAATTGTGTCCTTGACTATAATGTTGATAGAGTTTATTATTTTATATCTTAATAAAATTCTATTCTTTATATAATGGAGAAAATCAATGTCTACAAAGTATGTCTATTCTTTTGGCAATGGCAAGGCTGAAGGCAATGCAAATATGCGTGCAGAGCTTGGCGGAAAAGGCGCAAACCTTGCTGAAATGGCCACAATTGGGCTTCCAGTTCCTCCTGGATTTACAATTTCAACAGATGTTTGTCAGGAGTTCTATAAACTAGGACGAAAATATCCTGCTGGCTTGGAAGATGAGGTTGCAAAATATTTGGCCAACCTCGAAAAAATGTATGGTAAAAAACTTGGTGATGAAAAAGATCCTCTTCTTGTTTCTGTTCGCTCAGGCGCAGCAATTTCTATGCCTGGTATGATGGACACAATTTTGAATCTCGGATTGAACGACAAGTCTGTTGAAGGCTTGGCTGCAAAAACAAATAACCCACGATTTGCATGGGATGCGTACCGCCGCTTTATTCAAATGTATGGCGATGTTGCAATGGGCGTTGACCACGACAAATTCGAGGAAATTCTTGTGGCTGTGAAAAAAGAGCAGGGCGTTGACCTTGACAAGGATTTGACAGCGGAGTCGCTCAAAAAAGTTGTCACTCAGTACAAGGAAATGTATAAAAAAGAAAAGGGCGAGGAGTTCCCACAAGACCCAGTAAAGCAGATGTGGGGCGCAATCAACGCGGTATTCGGCTCTTGGATGAACCCACGCGCTATCAAATATCGCGAGTTGAACAACATAAAAGAAGGTGCGCTCAAGGGGACTGCCGTTACCGTTATGGCGATGGTGTTCGGAAACAAGGGAGAGACTTCTGGAACGGGTGTTGCTTTCAGCCGTGACCCATCAACTGGTGAGAATGTGTTTATGGGTGAATACCTTATGAACGCCCAAGGAGAGGATGTTGTTGCTGGTATCCGTACACCTCAAAAGCTCAGTCAACTTGAGCAGACAAACGCAGAAATCTACAAGCAGCTTTGCGATGTGCGAAACCTTCTTGAAAATCACTATCATGATATGCAGGATATGGAGTTCACCGTTGAAGAGGGAAAGCTTTTTATGCTTCAGTGCCGAAACGGAAAAAGAACGGGCGCCGCTGCGGTGAAGATGGCTGTTGATATGGTTGGCGAAAAGCTCATCACAAAGGAAGAGGCTCTTTGTCGTGTAGAACCAGAGCAGTTGAACCAACTTCTTCACCCAACGCTTGATCCTGCCGCAGTTAAAAAGGCTGTTGAGATTGCTGGCGGACTTAACGCTTCTCCAGGAGCAGGATGCGGTCAAATCGTATTTACGGCGGACGAGGCTGAAAAATGGGCGAACGAGGGAAAACCTGTTATGCTCGTGAGAAAAGAGACTTCTCCTGACGACATTGCGGGAATGGCGGTTGCAAAGGGTATTCTCACATCAACAGGTGGACGAACAAGCCACGCCGCGGTTGTTGCTCGCGGCATGGGAACTCCTTGTGTGTGCGGTTGCGATGCAGTGAAATTTCCAGGAAACGACACTGTTGTGATTGGAGACAAGACATTCAACAAAGGCGACTTCATTACAATTGACGGTTCAACTGGCAAGGTATATGATGGGCAGATTGCGGTAAAACCTGCTGAAATTTCTGGCGACTTGGAAACATTCCTTGGTTGGGCAGATGAAATTCGTGAGAAGTCAGTGAGAAAAACTGCTTCTGGAAAGACGGTGAAGGGTTTTGAAGTTCGTGCTAATGGCGACACACCACAGAACGCAAAAGATGCATTCCGCTTTGGCGCTGCAGGTATTGGTCTTTGCCGAACAGAGCATATGTTCTTTGACGAGCCAAAACTTACTTCTTTCCAAAAGATGATTGTTTCAGAAGATACAGAATCTCGAAAAGCAAATTTGAAGGCTATTCTTCCTTTACAGGAAAAAGATTTCTATGAAATCATAAAGACAATGGAAGGTCGCCCAGTAACAATCCGCTTGCTTGATCCACCGCTCAACGAGTTTATTCAGGCAGAAAGCGACGAGCAGTTGACAAGTCTTGCTGCAAAACTTGGAATTTCAAAGGAGAAGCTTGCTGAAAAAGTTTCTGCGCTTGATGAGCATAACCCAATGCTTGGACACCGCGGATGCCGTCTTGCTGTTACCTATCCTGAGATTTATGAAATGCAGGTTGAGGCAATCGCCCTTGCAACGGCAAAACTTGATAAAGAAGGTGTGAAGCACGAAGTTCAGATTATGATTCCGAACGTTGTTTCTTTCAAAGAAGTTCGCCAGATTCGCGAGCAGGCTGAAGCGGTGATTGCAAAAGTAAACAGCGAACAGGGAACAGCTCTCAAGTTTGAAATCGGAACGATGGTGGAATTCCCACGCGCCGCTCTTACTGCAAACAAACTTGCAGAATATGCAGACTTCTTCTCGTTCGGAACAAACGACCTTTCACAGACTACATTTGGATTCAGCCGAGATGACTACGGCAAGTTCATCGATGCTTATCTCAAGGTTAACGATGTGGAGAAGGGCTCTATCCTTGAAAGCGATCCATTCAACACACTCGACCCAGATGGTCCTGGTGCTTTGATGGAAATTGCAGAGGAAAAAGGCCGCTCTGTGAAGGCTGACTTGCACTTGGGAATTTGTGGCGAGCACGGCGGAGACCCTGCGTCTATCGCACTTTGCTACAAAATCGGCTTGAACTATGTTTCATGCTCTCCATTCCGTGTGCCACTCGCACGCTTGGCTGGAGCACAGGCAGTCATCAAGGCGAATAAATAGGTGAATGTCATTGCGGAATTTCTGCAATGACAACAAAAAAAGCGTCCTGCAAAAGGGCGCTTTTTTTATGCTCCACAATGCAAATAGGCTTAATTTTGAGTTTTATGATTATGCGAAAAAACATTCGCGAAGGAGCAAGGGCGAACACTAGATTTATCTACCACTGTAAATTGCGTCGAAGTTCGCCTTTCCCTCTCTTCTTGCGAAGAAAGGGAAACTTGTAGCTCCAGTGCAAGGGCAAAATCGCTCTGATTGCGACCGCCTGCCGATAGGCAGTGGCGGAAGATTTATTGTTGTGTTGCACAGTCTTTAAATCTTCAACTTCCGCCCCCAGTTTTTGCAAATGCAAAAACTGTTTAGCGTAGCGGCGCGAACTTGTTCGCTATTGCCGAAATCAGCGCGAGGGGCTAGCCCCGGATTTTGACCTTCTTCAATGCGACTGGAAGACTATTTTTTATTGTTTTTACAAAAACTCGAAATTAAGCCTAAATGAAATTTTTTGCTAGATTGCCGCGAGTCCTTTATCTATGTCTTCCAAGATGTCATCGATGTTTTCAAGGCCGCACGAGAATCTGACCATTCCGCCGTCAATTCCTGCGGCGACAAGCTGCTCGTCGGTGAGCTGCCTGTGAGTTGCGCTTGCGGGATGTAAAACGCATGTCCGTATGTCGGCGACATGAACCTCATCGCTTGCGAGTTTCAGTGCGTCCATAAAACGCATCGCCGCCTTTCTGCCTCCCTTTATGCTGATTGAGACAACGCCCGATGCGCCCCTTGGCATATATTTTTTTGCAAGCGCGTTGTATTTGTCATCTTTAAGTCCAGGATAAGAAACACTTGCGATTTTGTCAGACTTTTTGAAATGCTCGGCGACTTTCAATGCGTTTTCACAATAACGAGCCATTCGGAGCGGGAGCGTTTCAAGCCCGAGGTTCAGGTAGAATGCGCTTTGGGCGGAAGGATAGCATCCAAAGTCCCGCATCAACTGTGTGCGCGCCTTTACGATGTATGCCATATTGCCAAAGTCACCAACATATTTTAAGCCGTGATAGCTTTCATCGGGCTCTACCATATCGGCGAATTTTCCTGTCGCTTTGTACGCTTTTTCCCAGTCGAATTTTCCAGAGTCAACAAGCGCGCCGCCACCTTGCACTGCGTGTCCGTCCATATATTTTGTTGTGGAGTGGACAATGATGTCCGCGCCAAATTCAAAAGGTCGGCACAAATAGGGAGTTGCGAATGTGTTGTCAACAATCAATGGAACATTGTTCTCGTGCGCGGCTTTTGCCCACTTTTCAAAGTCAAACACCGTGAGCGCGGGGTTTGCAAGAGTCTCGCCAAAAACGCATTTTGTGTTCGGCTTGAACGCCTTCATAATCGTTTCATAGTCAGCGTCCACATCAACCCAAATAACTTCAATGCCGAGTTTTTTTAAGGTGAAGCCGAACAGATTTATTGTGCCGCCATAAATTGATGAAGAGGCGATAAAACTGTCTTCCGCCTGGCAGAGATTCAAGATGGAAAGCAAACTTGCCGCCTGTCCTGAAGAGGTGAGCATACAGCCAACGCCACCTTCCATTTCCGCGATTTTCTTTTCAACTGCATCGCATGTTGGATTTGCAAAGCGAGAGTACATATATTCCGTTGGCTTGTCAAAAAGAGCGGCAACATGGTCGCAGGAATCAAAGCGGTAGGTCGTGCTTTGAACGATAGGAACAACGCGCGGCTCTCCATTTTTTGGCGAATAGCCCGAATGTAAACATTGAGTTTCGATTTTCATAATTGGTCCTCTTTTGTCTTTAAAAAAAGATATAGCATTTTAGCAAGAAATAGAGGGATGTACAAGCAAAATTCTTTATGGTGATTTGAAGTGCATATGGTGATTTGAAGCGATTTTGAGCGATTGGGTGGATGAAGCCTACCGTAGGCAGAGGAGTGGCGAAAGATATAGTATTTCTCATTTTTATTACTTGTCTTCTTTTAACTTTTTGAAATATGTGCTATATTTCTTTTATGAGTTTTTCGATGAGGTGGACAGATGTTCCAGAGGAGGCGGACAGTGCAGACGGCTTTGACACGCTGAGCGGTGCTCAAAATGTATGCCGCCTGATTCGCGATGAAGACAAATCGATTCGTCCGAAACCTGACCCTAAAAAAAACGACGCTCCCCCAACGCATATTTTCATTGAGGGCGACAATTATCCTGCTTTAAAATTACTAGAAGGCGAATTCTCTGAAAAAATAAATTTTATCTATATAGATCCTCCCTATAACACAGGAAAAAACACCTTCGCATACAACGATTCGCGCTTTTTGTCTGAAAAAAGCACTGGCGGAGAAAAGGACAAATACAGCGCGTGGCTTAGCTTTATGAGCCGCCGTCTTACCTATGCAAAAAAACTTCTTTCAAAGGATGGGTGTATCTTTATTGCGATTGCAGAGGAGTCCCTGTATGTTTTAAAGCTTCTTTGTGACGGCATTTTTGGCTCTGAAAATTTCATCAATAACTTTATGTGGCTTCACGGCAAAGGGAAAAAAAACAGGTTCTCAAGAACGATGCAAGAGTCGACCCTTTGCTATGCAAAAAGTATACGGCATCTCAACAATTTTATTGACTTTGCAGAGACGAATTGGGCGAAGACAAACGCCGATGACGATGAGCGCGGCGCATGGTTCAGCGGAAGCATCAGTTTTGACGAAAAGCGTTCAAATCCAAAACACCCGAACTTTTTTAAAGTCACTTCGCCTTTTGGAAAAGAGTGGCTTCGCCAGTGGCTTGTCACAAAAGAAGAGATGAACGACCTCATGAGGCAGAACAAAATTTATTGGGGAAAAGCGCCGCTTTTTGACAATGTGCCGCGAAGAAAAATTTTCAACGGTGAAAAAACCAAGGTCATTCCAAAAAACATAATAGACGGCGTGGGTTCAACAAGAGCGGCGCAGCAGCATTTGGACGCGCTTCTTGCTGAAAAAGGCAGCTTCGATAACCCAAAGCCGGTAGATTTAATCCGCCATTTCCTAAAAATCGTGAATATGAAAAACGACATCACCGTCATGGATTTTTTTGCGGGCAGCGGAACCACATTTGAAGCCCTTGTAAAACAAAACGAAGCAGACAATGGAAGAAGACGCTGCATTTTAATTCAAAAGCCAGAAGAAATAAAAAAAGGCTCGAAGAACTTGGAGGGCTTGAATGGCTCAAAGGGCTCGAAATTTAAAACCATTTCGAGCCTTTGCTATGAGCGCATAAAAAGGACAATCCCCCCGAATGACGGACTGGATTATTTTGTTTTGTCTAAAAACTAAATCGCACCATGTTTATCCGCAGGAGAGGTTAGAGTCCCGACGCTTGTGTCGGGTTCCGCATCGGCTTTGATTGCCATTTATTTCAAAAGAGATGCCACATCTGACCTCTTCCATCGTATTGCTGTGGTGTAGGGCGTTTCTCCTGAAATATTCATTGCGTTTTTATCAAGGCCATAGGCAAGCAAACGGGAAACCATATCCGCATTTGCAATCCTTGCCGCATAGTGCAAAATGGTGTTTCCTTGAATGTCGGATTTATCGCCTGCAAACTTTGCAATGCTTGCAAGAAGCTCATCGTCTTTTTTGTCAAACGCAATTGAAATCGGGCTTTTTCCTCTGTTGTCTATCATGGTGAATGGATTCGCTCCATTTTCCAAAAGCACTGCCGCACATTCTCTGTTGTCGTTTTCAATAGCAATGCCAAGCGGTGTGTAGCCCGCCGCATTTCTTATGTCACACGGATAGCCAGCATTAATCAACATAGAAAGCGTTCTCACAGGGCAATTGTTTTTCACCACAATATGAATCGGCGTGTTTCCATCTGTGTCAGCGATGTTTCTGTTTTTGCCAAGAACCGCTCTCATGACTGCATCTCCACTCTTGAGACTCAAACTAAAAGGAGTGTTGCCTGCCTTGTCGCGAGAAAGTGGATTTCCACCAGCCCGTAAAATAAGCGCGATTATATCCTTGTTTGAAGTTAAAGCGGCTTCATGATATGCATTTCGTCCGTTCACCTCTTGAATTTGTGGATTCGCTTTATACTTTAACAAAAGCTCTATCAACTCTGTATTTTGTCCTCGTATTGCGTCCATTAAAATCGTTCTTCCTGCTGAATCGCTTGTGTTTGGACTTGCTCCATTCTCCAAGAGCATTGTCGCCATATTGAATTTTCCAGAAAGCGCCGCTTCTCCAAGAGGGGATTTTCCAGAAACATTCTGCGCGTTTATATCCACTCCAAGCGCCATCAATTCTTTTGCGGACTTTGCGCTTCCCCATCGAACAGCAATATGAAGTGGCGTGCTCCCTAGGTTATCTCGCACTTGAATATTTGCGCCAAGGTCTACAAGCATCTTGATAACAGATGGATCGTTGTTTTTTACTGCGCTAAAGATTGGAGTCTCTCCATTTGCATTCCGAATCTCCATGTTCGCGCCTTTTCTTACAAGAGCGGAAATCGCATCGGTTAATCCCCATTCAGCGGCATAATGCAGCGCGGTGTTTCCACTTCCATCAACTGCGGCAATTGTCTTTGATGTTATCATCCACTCCATGGCACTTCCACCAGCGTTCAAAGCTAAACTCAACGGAGACTTGTTCTTGTTGTTTGTCGCAAAAATATCGGCATCTTTTGCAAGCAATATTTCACCAACACGAGGTCTGTTCCTTACAACCGCTGTGTACAAAGGGGTGTTTCCATCGGCATTGCGGATATTCACATCTGTCGTAAGGCTCATAATATATTTTACGCGGTCAAGCCGTGCATTATATACAATCGCAATGTTCAATGGAATGTTTCCTGTTGAGTCCTGACTGAGCACATTGCTCGGGTTCACCATATATTCCAAGAGGTTCTCTTTTGCAAACAAGACCATCAAAAGAGGGGTGTTGCCATTTTTATCTCGAGAATGAATATTCGCTCCGTTTTCAGAGTAAAACTTTATGTGGTCACGCACTCTGTTTTCAACAGAAATAGCAAGAGGACTTACGCCTTCTTTATTACGCGCATTCACATCCGCCCCTGCTTCAACAAGAGCCTGAAGCACAAATACAGGAACTTTTGTCATTGTGGCGGTATGAAGCACTGTGTCGCCATAAGTGTCTTTGACAGAAACATCCGCGCCTCCCTGTATCAAAATGCCATATATTTTTTCACGCGCATCTTGTGGAACGACTAAAAGGATTGGCGTTTTTCCAAGATTATCACGAGCATTTACATTTGCACCCGAAACAATCAGTGTTGAAACAATTTCAGAGTGCCCATAGCGAACCGCCTCGTGCAAGGGTGTCGCGCCTGAACTATCTTGGACGCTCGATGGGGCATCATTTTTCAAAAGATACTGAACGATAGCGGCATCTCCACTTATTGTTGCAATATGCAAGGGAGTCTGACCATCATCAAAACGATAGTTCAAATTGCGATTTAAAATAGCCGTTTGAAAATAATCATATTTATTAAAAGAGGTGAGAGCCCCTGCTTGAATCAAAGACACCGAAATTTCAACGGAGGAAATTTCACTCATATCCGCAAAAACGATGTCAAGCGGAGTGTTTCCATCGTCATCTTCTACCGAAATAGGAAGCGATTTTTTTATGCACGCATCAATCGCATCAAGATTTTTATTTTTTACAAAATAATGAACAAGATTTCCACCACCATCAGGATTTTTTAGCTCCCCTGATTTTTGACTGATAAAAATATCATACCATGAAGGGTTTGTTTTTAAGCCCTTGTCAATGCAGGAGACACCTTCGTTGTCACGCGTAAAAACATCTGCGCCGTTTTCAATAAGTGTTTGTGCTGCGGTCGTTGCAGAGTTGTCGATAGCCACAGAGAGAGGTGTTTTTCCTTCTGGATTTTTAAATTCAATAGTCGCGCCATTTCTAAGCAAAAACAAAATCATTTCAGAATTATTGCTTAAAGCGGCAATGTGCAGGGCTGTGTTTCCATCAGGATCGACTTCATCAACATTGAATCGTGCGGAAAACCCTTCTTTCACTTCGTTAAATCTTCCAGCTGCGAGCAGTTCTGGCAATGTCAAGACAGGCTCTGGCTCAGGTTCTGGAGTGGAAGCGCAGCCTATGAGATAAAATAAAATAATAAAAATGAATGTATTAAAAACTTTTTTAAACATAATTCCCCTCGTCCCATAAAAGGCTTTCTACTTTCAGTATCGGAAAAAAAATATTTTATTTTAGAAGAAAGTAAGAAGAAACAATGAGAAAAGTTTTGTTCGTTTTTATTTTAATGGTTCAGTCTTCTAATCGTGGGAACAATTTCCAGTGTTCTTTCCAAGTCCGTTGTGTTGCTCTGTGAAAGATTGTCTTTTTTTACAGCGCGGATTAAAAGGTTCTTCGGAGTGTTTTCCATATCGATAAATTCCATAATTTGCACCGAATATCCATTGCTTTCAAGAAAATCGGCGCGAAGAGTATCGGTTAAAAGTGCGGAAAACCGCTCTTTTATAATTCCATATTTTAAAAGCGGCGCAAATTCTTTTGGCGTTGCGTCTATCTTTTTCCATTTTCGTATGTTCTCGTCAAGCTGTGCATTCACTTCTTTTTGACAGCACGGCACACTCAAAATCACCTTGCACCTCTGTTTTACGGCGTAGTCAAGCGCGTAATCGGTCGCCGTGTCGCAAGCGTGCAATGTAATGACAATATCAGGAGGAGTTTTGTGTGAATATGTGGCAATATCACCAACTGAAAACTGTATGCCTTTCAAATTCAACTGTTGGGAAACCTTATTACACCAGTCAATCACCTCTTTTTTTAAATCAAGCCCTGTAATCTCCACGGGAATTTTTTTTATTTCCGTTAAAAAATAGTGGACTGCAAATGTGAGATATGATTTTCCACAACCAAAATCAGTGATTTTCAAAGAATCAGATGCCTCCTTTCCAATTTGGGGAAGAATATCATCGATGAATTCTAAGAATCTGTTTATCTGTCGAAATTTATTGTATTTTGATGAAACAACTTTGCCATCTGCTGTCATAACGCCAAGCAAAACAAGGAATGGAACAGGCGTTCCTTCCTTTATGATATAATTTTTCACTCTATTGTGATTTTGCGTTTGAGAGACCGCGCTCTTTGCAATTTGAAGTGCCCTTGCCCCCCCTGAAATTCGTTTTGACGATTGCTTTATTTCTCCCCGCCTGTTTGCAAAAATCGTAGTCTCTTCGCTTTCTGTGCGCACTATGCAATTTTTAAATGTTTTTCCTGCATGCGCCTCAATAAATTCATCAAGCTCAGAAGCTGTAAACTTTTTATGGAACGCCTGCTTTTCTGTAAAAAATTCTGCAAAATAATCTGATTCGTCAGCGGTGTTTGCCGCACGAATCTTTACGCGCACAAAAGGTTTTTTTAATGTCTCTTCAACGGTTTTGTTAGGCTTTGAAAAAGTCGCGGACAATATCATAGCTTCTCGAGTTTCCCATGGGATTTATAGGTACGACTTTAACACACCTATAATAAAATGTCCACTTTTTTATAAATGTAATTTTTTGTTTTGAAGCCGCAGTATTAACCTCCTGCGAATAAATCTACCGCTGGATGTAATTTGTGAAACAATCGCGTTTAATAAGTGATGATATGTTTGATACTTTACACTTTTTTTATAAAAATGTTATAATAGATGATATGGGAAAGTGTTTCGTTTTTGTAAACCAAAAGGGTGGAGTTGGTAAGACGACATCATGCATCAATATCGGTGCGTATATTGCTCTTGCTGGAAAAAAAGTTCTTCTTGTTGATTTTGACTCGCAAGGAAATATGTCAAGCGGGGTTGGAGTTTCAAAAGAGAAACCTACAGTATATGAATTGATAGCAGGTCTTACAACGCCGGATGAAGTTATAAAACATACATCTGTAAAAGGGCTTGATGCAATCAGCGCATCGATAGATTTGTCAGGTGCAACGATTGAATTGGTTGAACAGGAGAACCGTGAGTTTTTCTTAAAAAAGGCGATAGATCCGCTTCGCAGTCAATATGACTATATATTTATTGATTGCCCTCCGTCTTTGGGGCTTTTGACTTTGAACGGACTTGCAACCGCAGATTCTGTTCTTGTCCCAATGCAGTGCGAATATTTTGCGCTTGAAGGAATCACGCTTCTTTTAAATTCAGTAAAAAATGTTCAGAAAAGCATAAATCCTCATTTAGTCATTGGCGGAATTTTTTTTACGATGTATGACGCGCGAACTCGACTTGCGCAGGATGTTGTTCTTCAAGTCAAAACATATTTTAAAGATGTCGTCTTTAACACGATAATTCCTCGCAATGTGCGTCTTTCAGAAGCGCCATCTCGCGGGCTGCCAATTTGCAGTTACGCTCCTTCTTGCATGGGGGCAAAAAGTTATGAAAAACTGGCGCAAGAGGTGTTGAATCGTGGCTAAAAAGGGAGGTTTGGGATTAGGACGCGGGCTAGAAGCGTTAATGGGCTCCGTCAATAAAAATGAAGACACTTCAGACATAAGTGGAGCAGTGACAGGACAAAAAAACAGTTCTTCTCTCCCAAAAGGTGTTGAAGTTGATGATAATGGAAATCTTTGGGTGAATCCTCATCTTCTCATGCCCAATCCAAAGCAGCCTCGAAAAAACTTCAAACAGCAGGAGCTTGAAGAGCTCGCTGAGTCTATCCGTGAACACGGCGTAATTGAACCGATTCTCATTGAAAAAACTGATGGAGATGCATTTTATATTATTGCAGGAGAACGCCGAACGCGCGCTGCAAAAATTGCAGGGGTTGAAAAAGTTCCTGTGCAAATCCGAAAATATGATGATGTAAAAAAACTTGAGATTGCGCTTATTGAAAATATTCAGAGGGAAAATCTCAATCCTATTGAAGAGGCTCAAGCCTACTACGATTTGATGCAGCTTGGCGACTTGACACAAGAGGATGTAGCAAAACGAGTTGGAAAAAAACGCCCGACCATTGCAAATGCGGTTCGTCTTTTAAAGCTGCCGGAGGATATGCAAAAGTCTTTGGTGGAAGGGCAGATATCCGCAGGACATGCACGAGCGATTTTGACAGTGACAAATGTTTCAGATATGCGTATTTTGTTTGGAAAAATTATAGGAAGCGACTTGAGCGTTCATGAAGCGGAGGCTCTTGCCCACCAATATAACAATGGTGGAAAAGCGCTTGAAAAACCAAGTGCAAAGCCCACTGAACAGAAAGACCCGAACCTCGCTGAAATTGAACAAAAATTTATCGATGTTTTTGGAACAAAAGTTGCAATAAAGGGCGACATGGAAAAGGGATCTATTCAAATCAATTATTTTAGCAAGGACGATTTGGACCGTTTGTATAATATAATTGTGAGATGAGAGGGTGAGGGCATCAATTACCTCACTATGATATGCTTTAGTTCATCTACAGAATCTTTCACCAGTTTTACAATTTGCCTTGTTAAGTTTAGTTCAAGAGAATTCATATCAGGCTTAAAATTCTTTACAAAATAAAATCAATCCTATAAAAAACTCAAAAAATATGATACAATTACCGTATGACCGATGAAGCGACTGCAATTCTTGAAAATTTAAAAATCTATTTTTCGCAAAAAAACGCTGTGAATCTTGCATTGCTTTTTGGCTCTGCGATAAAAGACACATTCCGAGATACAAGCGATGTTGATATTGCCATAGATTTTTTTGCGAAAGACGAAAATGACCGACTTGATAAATGGCTTGCGATGCGCGCAGAATTGGAACAGCTTCTTAAAAGGGAAATAGACTTGCTTGACCTTTCAAAACTGGAAGGTTTGGTTCTGTCAAAAGTTATGGAACAGAATATTCGCATAAAAAACAACTCGTCTCTCTACGCTGATTACAATCTGAAGGCAATTTATTTTAACGAGGATTTTCTTCCAACATTGCGAGAAATCCAATCGAAAAGAATCAAGAGGTTTGTTAATGGATAAAGATGTATTGAAAGCAAAACTAGAGGCATTGTCACGATGCATTGCAAGAATCAAGGGGCGAACGCCAAAATCCTCAAACGAATTGAAAAATGACTATGACTTGCAAGATATTATCAGCGTAAATCTTGAAAGGGCGGTACAAGTCAGTGTGGACATTGCAAGTCACATTGCCGCAGATTTTCCCGAAGAATCCATAAAAACAATGGGAGACGCTTTCACTGCACTTGCAAAGCACAATATAATCCCAACGAGTTTGGCACAAAATATGATAAAAGCCGTCGGATTTAGAAATATTTCTGTTCATCAATATCAAAGCATTAACTGGGAAATCGTCTATTCCATCGTAACAAAAAATCTAACCGATTTTTCCCAATTCGCAGAGGCAATTTTCAAAAAGGTGCAATAAAAGACAATAGGGGCGTTGCGGGAGGGCGACCACGAGTTAGTTTTCAACTTCCTGCAACTTGAAGGTCGCCTCGCAGTTTTTTGCTTACGCAAAAACTGTACATAACTTTCGTTCAAGGGTAGGGCGCAACGAAGTGCGAGCGCAGGGGAAGGCTTTCCCCACATGCAAAAATTTACTCTATCTTCAAAGAGCCTAAAACTTTTCCGATGCTATCGTGAATAACAAGATTCGCCTTGCTGTCGCTTGCTGTCTGCGATTTGTTTATCAAGACCACATTTTCGCCACGGAAATAATCTATCAATCCTGCGGCAGGGTAAACAACAAGAGATGTCCCTCCGATTATCAAAAGGTCAGCCTCTGAAATCGCCTTTACCGCGCCATTTATGCATTTTTGGTCAAGCCCCTCTTCATATAGCACGACATCAGGTTTGACCATTCCCCCGCATTTTTTGCAATGGGGAATCTTATCTTCTGCGTTTTCGCTTTCTGCAATAAAATCAACATCGTAGAACTCACCGCATTTCATGCAGTAATTGCGCAATACACTTCCATGCAGCTCAAAAACGGTGTTGCTTCCTGCCATCTGATGAAGACCGTCGATATTTTGAGTGACAACTGCAGAAAGTTTTCCAAGCCTCTCCATTTTTGCAAGAACAGTATGCGCAATATTCGGCTTTGCATCTTTTATAATCAATTTTTCGCGATAAAAGCGGTAGAATTCAAAAGGATTCGCATCAAAGAAACTGCGGCTGATTATCGTTTCGGGCGGATATTTCCACTTTTGGCTGTACAGCCCGTCCTGGCTTCGAAAATCAGGAATACCACTTTCGGTGGAGACTCCAGCCCCTCCAAAAAAAACAATGTTTTTGCTTTCGTCATACAGTTTTTGCAACTGTGCAATTTTCTTGTCAATCTCTTCCGCCATAATCTGCCCTCTCAAATAGTTTAGTGTCCAAATGCAAGCCGCTCGCCTGAAAATGTCAGGTTTTTCGGCTGTCCATCGTCCAACGACTCTATGTATTCGCCTAAGAAAATTTGTCCTCGAATCATATAGGAGATGCCCGTTGGAACAGCATATATAATCAAAGGGATGATAAATGCACACGCAACTTTCAGCGAGTCAAAAAAACTATTCATCGCCACAAAAAACTGGCAGTACATAACAAAGCCAAAAATCACTGTCATCAAAATGGACTCCGAAAGAATCAGCGTTCGCATTTTTTTTGAAAGTCTCCGCCGTTTGCGTTGAACTCCGTTTTTTTTCATATTTAAAATGGTAACACAAAGGATAGCGTCTTTCAAGAATTTTTTTTTAACGGATTTTTTACATGAGTAACCAAAAATTTTGGGTTTTGTTCAAATGAAACCCAAAATCAAAAAAAACAATCCTTAAATTGTTTTTTTTTCCAATCACAGATATAATAACGGTTATGAATATTGATATGCTTATTGATGGGATTTTAGATTCCTATGACAGATACGGTGGGATAAATCGACTTGAAGCGGAGAATTTTCCGAATCGTCAGAATGTTATATCTGTGCTGCATGATTTGCAGTGTCTTGTTTTTCCGGGTTTTCAAGAGGATGAAGAAATTCGTCCAACGAATATACGCTATGTTACGGGAACAAAAGTAAACAATGTTATCGCTCTTTTGACAAAGGAAATTCAAAAAACATGTTTTTACGCCGTGCAGCAAAATAAAGGCTCCGCCGACAACATAAAGGAATCCCATTGCTTTAAACTTGCTGAAAAGGCAGCGATTGCGTTGATTGAAGAGCTGCCAGAAATTAAGCGAAAAATTATGCTGGATGTGCAAGTGCTGCTGCAAGGAGATCCCGCCGCAAATAGCCAAGAGGAGATAATACTTTCATATCCAGGACTTGAGGCGATTCTAGTGTATCGGATTGCGCATTTTCTGTATAAAAATGGAGTGCCTGTTATTCCGCGTATTATGAGCGAGTATATACATGGGAAGACGGGAATAGATATAAATCCTGGAGCGCAAATTGGAGAGCATTTTTTTATTGACCATGGAACAGGAATTGTTATTGGAGAGACTTCAATAATTGGAAACAATGTGAAAATATACCAAGGAGTGACGCTTGGCGCATTGAGTGTAAAAAAAGAGATGATGAATAAAAAGCGACACCCTACAATCGAAGATGATGTCACCATTTATGCAGGTGCGACTATTTTGGGCGGAGAAACGGTAATAGGGCGAGGTTGTATAATTGGTGGAAATACATGGGTGACGCATTCAATTGCGCCAGGAACTACATTGACACAAGAGCAATAGGCGACCACGAGTTGGTTTTTCAGTTTCTATGTATTGAAGGTTTAAACTCCACGCTAAAATGGCGCGTGGAGTTTATCTCGAGTTTTGTTCCAAAACTCGCTTATTTACTGTCGTTTCTCATTGCATTGCGAAACGACCTTTTCAACATTCTCGGAAACTGAAGTTTCCTACGATGTTGAAAATTAAGGAAGGTTTAAAATCCACGCTGAAATGGCGCGTGGATTTTAACTACAGTTTGCGTTGCAAACTGCCCTATCCACTGTCGTTTCTCATTTCATTACGAAACGACTTTTTCAACATTCTCGGAAGTTGACACTTCCTGCGATGTTGAAAATTAAGGAAGGTTTAAACTCCACGCTAAAATGGCGCGTGGAGTTTATCTCGAGTTTTGTTCCAAAACTCGCTTATTTACTGTCGTTTCTCATTGCATTGCGAAACGACCTTTTCAACATTCTCGGAAACTGAAGTTTCCTACGATGTTGAAAATTAAGGAAGGTCGCCGTGCAGTTTTTCGCTACCGCAAAAACTGCACATTGCAACTGGGAGAATGTTTTTTTATTGTTCAAAGCTGGATTTTAACTTTTCCATAAGCATTTCAAATTCGACTTTTGAGGTGAAATTGAATGTCTTTAAAATGTTTTTATCTATTTGGTAAAAGTCAACTTCTTGTTTTTCATAATAGGCTATAAAATCAGCAAGATATACGATGTATACTAAATTCCGTGTGTCTTCGGGAGCGCTTTCAGGATTGTGGTGATAGCGAATTACATTCACAAGATTTTTTGGGAATTCCCACTTCTCAGCGATTTTTGCGCCAAGCTCACAGTGATTGACTCCTGAAAGCAGCTGCTCAACAATCTTTCCATCAACACCCTTGTTCGTGCAGATTTCTTGAAGTTTTTTTAGCTCTTCGCTATATGTTCCTTCGAGAATAACTTTTCCGATGTCATGCAAAAGACCGCATGTGTATGAATCTTCTATAAGTGTGCTTTGCCCAGTAAAATAATTTTTTGCAAGATTAAATGAATAAAACGCGACTTTATACGAATGCTTCCAAAGCTCCGTTGCTTTGGAAATGTTTGAGAGCGATTGAATTGCTTCCTTTGAGAGAGCGATGTTTTTTATGCCTCTCAAGCCCACAAGTTTTATAGAGTCCACAATATTTTTGCATCTTTTTAATTGGATAAACGCAGAAGAATTCGCAAGCTTTAAAATCTCCGCGGAAAGAGCAACATCTTTGCTGATTTCAGAGGCGATTATTGCCATTGTGGATTTTGGATTGTCGATTACTTGGTTGAGGCGGCCGATACTTTCTGGAAGTTTGGGCAAGGTGCTTACAACTTTTTCCAACTCTTCTGAAACAATGAGCACATTTTTTTGGAATTCTTTATTTATTGGAAGTGAGATGCGCGTTTTTGTGATACCGTTTTCGCAAAGTGTTTGGAAGCGGTCTTCCGACATTCCGATTTTACGCATCATAAGAATCATAATGATAAGACCGAGCCCTGCACCTTCTGAGTCGTCAAGCACTTCATTCATTGATTCGCCAATAAATTCATATTGTTGTGCCCTGCTGACTTTGTCGTGTATTCGTTTGTATTCAAAATAGGTGAGTCGTGAATTATTTTGCACTTCAAGGCAGATATTGTTGTTTTTGACTTGAATGATAAGCTTTATATAGAGCCCTGCTTTTTTTTGCAGGTAAAGATAGTGTTTTATATTTGAGAGCGTATCTTTTTTGAATGTTTCCATTCCTTTTTTATAGTCGGACTCAAGATTTATATCCAGTCGTTTTTGCTTGAAGTAAATTCGCTTTGTATTGGCTTTTTTTGCATTTGTCATTAATTCGTTTTGGCAATAAGTGATATATTGAATCATTTGCTCTTGGTGCAGCTCTGTTAAAAATGCCGAAAGTACATTCCCCATATAGGTTTCCATGTTGTGAGAAAGTGTATGGGTTGTAATAACGAGAGGCATTTCACTCGTTATCGCCATTTTGATTTTGGCGCTATCTTCCGCCGAAATAGTGGTGTTCATAGACTGGTTGGAATTTTAACATAAAAAAGTGAAGCAATCAAATTTTTGAGATGTTTTTTTAATAAAAAGTGGCTATAATATGCGTTATGAGAAGACGAAATGTACCATTTCTTTTGATTTTTTTTGGCGCGTTGTTTTTCACTTCGTGTGGCGTGCAGGTTTCTTTAAAGCCCACAGATGCTGGCGCGGAATTTGCCTTTTCCCTTGATATGGGAGAGGCATTTTTAGAGACGATTTATGGTGTGTCAGGAATCGAGGATGAATCTGTTTCTGAGATTTTTGATTGCGAAGAAATAAAAAGCGCTCTTTCCGAATCAGATTTTTACGATGTTGCTGTTCAATTAAAAGGCGAGAGAACCTTGCATGTCAATGGAAAATTCAAATGGAATTCTGAAAACCCATTGGTTCTTTCAAAAATGGTAAATCCATCGCCAAGCAAAACGATTCAAGTTGTTTTTTCAGCCGCGAATTTGCAAGATTTGTATACTCATTTGCCACAGGACTTTAAAAATTATTTGGATATGTTTATGGCTCCATCGTTTACTGGCGAAGAGATGGCCGATAGTGAATATATGGATTTACTTGCATCGGTGTATGGAGAAGCCCTTGTAAAAGAATTGCAATCCGCTTCGATAAAGCTGACGGTGCTAGGCGATGGGCAAAAACCAAGGGAACACACAGTGCCCCTCATAAAGATGCTGAACATAGTTGGAGAGCTGAGGGGCTGAGCGCTTATTTTTTTGTAAATTCCTTGAATGCTTCAAGCACGGCTTCATCGTATCCAAGACCTGAGGCCTCATTTTTTGCGATAGCCTTGAGCATTTTGTTGTAGTCGTTCGGCACGATTTTTTTGAAATGCATGATGTATGTGTCAAAATCGGAGAGGATTTTCTTTCCGAGCGCGCTTTCTGTTTCTGCAATATGTTGTTCGATGAGACTTCTCACCGTTTCCTTGTCGTGCTTTTCAGCCACCTCACTCATCGTGACCAACTGCTTGTTCAGCCGTAAGTACAAGTCGTGGTTCATATCAAGGACATATGCGATGCCTCCAGACATTCCCGCCGCAAGATTTCGTCCAGTCTGCCCAAGAATGAGCACAATGCCACCCGTCATATATTCAAGACCGTGGTCTCCACAGCCTTCAACGACAGCCGTTGCTCCAGAGTTTCTTACGCAAAATCGTTCTCCTGCAATTCCATTGATAAACGCTTTTCCGCTTGTCGCGCCAAAAAGCGCAACATTTCCGATGATGATGTTTTCTTCCGCCTTGTAGGTTGCGTTCTTTGGTGGGCGAACGGTGATTTTTCCGCCTGAAAGGCCTTTTCCTAGATAATCGTTTGCATCTCCAGAAAGGCGTAGTGTCAACCCCTTTGGAATGAACGCTCCAAAGGACTGTCCACCACCTCCTGTTGCGTTCACCACAAAACTATCCTCTGCAAGCGTTGAGCCAAAAGTTCTTTGGATTTCACTTCCGAGTATTGTACCAACGGTTCTGTCTGTCGATGAAAGAGAAAGATAAAATTCTGCGTTGATTTTTGGCGCGGCGGCGGCTTTATTGGTTGAGGCGGCACTTGAGGCTCTTCCATTTGGTCTGCCCTTTTGTTTGATTGCTTGAACGGCTTTTTCAAATTGTGGAAGCAGAATGGATTCGTCAACGGTCTTTTCCAAGTGAAAATTATACACATCTTTTGCATCAAAGTGCGTTTTCATTTCATCGTTGTTAGGTGTGGAATTTTCAACGGGCGACGATGTTTTAGGCGTTGCATTTGCTCTAAGGCCAATGATTTTGCTCATATCCACAAGATTTGCGCGTTCGAATGCGCTGTCGTCCTTTATGTTCAACAAATCCGTTCTTCCGCACATTTCTTCGATAGAGTGCAAGCCGAGTTTCGCCATAATTTCTCGAAGCTCCTGCGCAATGAATTTCATAAAATTCTCAACATACTCAGGCTTTCCCTTAAATCGTTTGCGGAGCGTTTCATTTTGCGTTGCCACTCCAAATGGGCAGGTGTCGAGGTTGCACACGCGCATCATAGCGCATCCCATCGTGATGAGCGGGGCTGTGGCAAATCCAAATTCCTCCGCCCCAAGAAGACACGCAATCGCAACATCTCGACCGCTCATCAGCTTTCCGTCTGTTTCAATGACAACACGAGAACGCAAGCCGTTTTGTATGAGCGTTTGGTGGGTTTCAGCAAGACCTAGTTCCCACGGAAGCCCCGCGTGATGTATTGACGACAAGGGGGCGGCGCCCGTTCCGCCATCGTGACCTGAAATTAAGATTACTTGTGCTCCAGCCTTTGCAACTCCCGCCGCAATTGTTCCAACTCCTGCTTCGCTCACGAGTTTTACAGAAATGCGCGCACTTCTGTTTGCGTTTTTCAAGTCATAAATCAATTGCGCCAAGTCTTCAATGGAATATATATCGTGGTGTGGAGCAGGTGAAATGAGGGAGACGCCAGGCGTTGCATATCGAGTTTGTGCAATCAATGGATACACTTTTTTTCCTGGAAGATGACCGCCTTCTCCAGGCTTTGCGCCTTGTGCCATTTTTATCTGAATTTCTTTTGCGCTTAAAAGATATTCTTCCGTCACCCCAAATCGCCCCGATGCAACCTGCTTTATCGCAGAATTTTTCTTCGTTCCCAATCGCTCTGGTCTCTCTCCACCTTCTCCCGAATTGGATTTTCCGTGCAAGTGGTTCATCGCCAGTGCCATGCATTCGTGCGCCTCTTGAGAAATCGAACCATAGCTCATCGCACCGGTTTTAAAACGCTTCACAATTTCTTCAACGCTTTCAACTTCGTCAATGGAAATTTCGCATGTCTTGCCGTAATCGAATTTCAACATCGCCCGCAATGTGTGAGGATGCGCATTGTCATCGACCAAAGCCGTGTACTCTTTGAAGTGCTCGTAACTGCCGTTTCTCGTCGCTTCCTGTAATGCGATTATTGTTTCAGGAGAATATAAATGGTCTTCGCATTGTGGTCCACGGCGAAGTTTGTGCACACCAACAGAATCAAGGTGTGTGTTCACGGCAAGTCCAAGCGGGTCAAACGCTTTGTTGTGGTGGAAATTCACATCCTCTTCTATTTCCTTGAGCCCGATTCCGCCCACACGACTCACGGTATTGGTAAAATAAACATCTATGACTTCTTTTGAAATCCCAATTGCCTCGAAAATTTGCGCAGATTGATAGGACTGAATGGTGGAAATTCCCATTTTGGCGGCGATTTTCACAATGCCGTCAAGAAGCCCTTTGTTGTAGTCGTCAATTGCGGTGTGATAGTCTTTATCAAGGAGCTTTTGGTCGATAAGCTCTGCGATACATTCGTGCGCCAAATACGGATTTATTGCGCGTGCACCATAACTTAAAATCATCGCCGCCTGATGAACATTGCGAATTTCCGCTGACTCCAAAATAATTGAAATTGCGGTACGCTTTTTTGTTCTCACAAGATACTGTTCTACGCCAGAAACTGCAAGAAGGGAAGGAACAGCAACATGGTTTTCGTCAACGCCACGGTCACTCAAAATGATAATGTTGCTTCCGTTTCTATATTCGTGCTCTATTGAAACAAAAAGATTGTCAAGCGCCTCCTTTAGAGAGGTGTTTTTATAATACAAGAGGGAAACGACTGCGGACTTCAAGCCTTGAGTATCTAAATTTTTTATTTTCATCAGATCAACGCCCGTCAAAATGGGGTTGTTGATTTCAAGCACCGTGCAGTTTGACGACTTTGGCTCAAGTAAGTTTCCGTCAGAGCCTACATAAACGGTGGTGTCTGTAACAATCTTTTCGCGAAGAGAATCAATCGGGGGGTTGGTGACTTGCGCGAACAGCTGCTTGAAGTAATTGAAGAGCGGAGGATGCGTGCTGCTCATAATGGCAAGCGGTGTGTCTATTCCCATAGATGCGGTAGGCTCAACTCCATTTTGGGCGAGCGGCAGAATCATTTCGTTCACATCCTCGTAGTTCCAGCCAAACGCACGATACATAATGTCGCGTTCCTCTTGGGAGTACACAGGAATCTTTTTGTTCGGGATTTTCAAATCCTTTAGTTTTTTCAAGTTCAAATTCAGCCATTCACCATAAGGATACAAACTCGTGTACTGCTTTTTTGCGTCAAAATCAGAGATGAGTTTTTTCTGCACGGTATCGACAAGCAGAATTCTTCCTGGCTGCAGGCGGGATTTTTCAACGATGTTTTCTTCGGGAATATCGAGCACTCCAACTTCACTTGACAAGATTAATTCTTTGTCCTTTGTGATGTAATATCGAGAGGGGCGAAGACCGTTTCTGTCCAATGTTGCGCCAACAACATCACCATCGCTGAATAAAATCGCTGCAGGTCCGTCCCATGGCTCCATCATCGTTGCCCAATAGTGATAGAAATCTCGTTTTTCCGTGCTCATTGTTTCGTCGTTTTTCCACGGCTCTGGGATGCAAACCATCACGGCAAGCGGAAGAGGCATCCCATTCATCACGAGGAATTCCAATGTGTTGTCAAGCATTGCGCTGTCGCTTCCTGTTGCATCGATTGCGGGTAGGATTTCCCGAATTTCCTTGTCAGTGAAGACAGGGGATTTTATTGTTTCCTCGCGCGCAAGCATTCTGTCTGCATTTCCCCGGATGGTGTTAATTTCTCCGTTGTGAGCGATAAATCGATTTGGATGCGCTCTTTGCCAAGAGGGATTAGTGTTTGTTGAAAAGCGAGAGTGGACGAGAGCAAGTGAAGAAATATAGTCTTTTGACTGCAAATCACTGTAGAAAGTGCGGAGTTGATTCACAAGGAACATACCTTTGTAGACAATTGTACGGCTTGAAAGAGAGGCAATATAGGTATCAAGATGAGAATGCTCAAACTCGCGACGCAGAATATAGAGCTTTTGGTCAAATGCAAGTCCTTTTTCCACCGTTTCTGGTCGCTCGATAAAACACTGCATAATGCACGGCATACAGTCGCGAGCGCGTTGCCCCAAAACCGTTGGGTTTATGGGAACTTCTCGCCAGCCTAAAAATTGCATGCCGTCTTTTTTTGCAAGCAGTTCGAGCATTTTCATTGCTTGCGCTCTGATAAACTTGTCCTGTGGGAAAAAGAACATTCCAATTCCATAGTCGCGTTCATTTTTTAGCTCGATTCCGCATTCAGATGCTGCCTTTTTGAAGAATGTATGCGAAATCTGAAGCAAGATGCCAACACCATCGCCCGTTTCTCCTGTTGCATCTTTTCCAGCTCTGTGCTCCAGCTTTTCCACAATTGAGAGCGCATTGTCAACTACTTTTCGCGACTGTTTTCCATCAATATTCACAACAGCTCCGATTCCACACGCATCATGTTCAAATCGTGGATCATATAATCCTGTATTTTTTAAAGACATATAAAACTCCAATTTTAAAATAAAAAAAAAGCGTTTGAAAAAGGGCAAATTTCTACCCTGTTTCAAACGCCTTTGTTTGTAAAAAATATATACTAAATTGTGGAAAGTATCAAGGATTTATATATATATTTCCACGGTTTTAGCACGAAAAATTATATTCCTAGAAAAATACAAAAACTGTTGGAAAAAACAGAATTAAATTCACTCATGGGGAATGCTTACAGAACTCTCTAGCTCGTTTTTGTTCGCAACAAAAACGAGAAGCGGAAGTCAAGGGATAAAAATGACTGAGCAATGCATCTTCTGCCCCCTCGCGTTCCTTTACTTTTGCTTTCTTTTACAAAATTTTTGCCGTTTCCTTATATATCATTTTTCATGCTGAAGGCGTGTATATTTTATGGTGCTTGACTAGTATCTTTAAGAAAAATTCGCGAAGCGAAACAACTTCTTGATTAGCGGCAGCAAGTCCTCGCGCCTGTGGTTGTACCGCCACCGCTTGAAACTTCGTTGCGATTGCGCACTCTTTCAAGTGTAGCACAAATTTGCCGGAAGCGCAACCGTTGAACTTCGCGAGCCTGCCCTTCGCGAACGACCAGAAGTT
>X363_Desmarests_Spiny_Pocket_Mouse__coassemble_321_pt1 | contig 33292 bp, 34 predicted proteins | sample X363_Desmarests_Spiny_Pocket_Mouse__metabat2_high_PE_007 | metagenome-assembled genome bin X363_Desmarests_Spiny_Pocket_Mouse | reverse complement strand
CGGCTAGTAAATTCGCAAGGACTGTGTTTCAATTGCCAAAAATTGATTTCCGTGTAAGCATTATAGACAAGATAGCGTTAATGGTTTACTATAATTAGCAAGGATACTGGCTATGGCGAGAGATTATTTTGCAGATGAAACAGTAAAAGCAGGATATGATTTTCTAAAGGCGAACGGGGCGAAAGAAGTTTTCTTATTTGGTTCGCGCTTCAATGGGGATTTTTCATCTTCTTCCGACATAGATTTTGGAGTAAAAGGATTCCCAGCCGACCGCTATTTTTCCGCGATTGTTGATTTGGAATATGCGACAAAACTTCGCGTGGATTTGGTTGACTTTGATGAACAAAGCGATTTTTTCGAGCACCTTTCAAAAACAAATTCGCTTGTAAAACTCGGGGCTTAAAATGTTTGAAGAAAATATCAGGCGCGAAATCTTGATGATTGACGACACTGTTGAATGCGCGAAAATCCTTCTTCAAAAATGCAGACTGCAAACGCCCGACATTTACGACACACTTGCGGCTGGCTCGCTTTTACAAACATATTACAACGGCTTGGAAAATATTTTTAAAATGATAAATAGCAATCTTGATAAAACTCCGCTGGTAGGACAAAGCACTCACACAGAACTTTTGATGCTTATGTTTCAAAAAACGGAAAAGCGAAACCCTGTTTTTGCAGAAACTTTAAAAGACGACTTGAAAAATTATCTTGGTTTTCGCCATGTGTTCCGCCATTCCTACGGCTACAAAATTGTTTGGGACAAGGTGAAACCGCTTTTTGAAAATCTTGAAAACAATTGGAAAACTGTAAAAGAGGCTTTCGAAATTTTTTTGAAAAACATTTCAATATAATTGGAGGGCAACAATTATGTCAATGCAAGCAAAGTTAAACACCGAAATCACAATCGAAGAGTTGTGCGAGGATTTTATTTATAACGAAGTTGAGGGCAAAGGCTTGCAGGGAATGGGCGGAGACTTAATCATTCAGCCCGAATACCAGCGGAATTTTTTGTACGCGGACAACGGCGGCGACAAAGAGAAAAAGGTTATTGACTCAATTCTAAAAGGCTATCCAATCGGCTTGATTTATTTCAACAAAGCGAAGCAGGATGACGGCACAATAAAATTTGAAGTGCTGGACGGACAGCAACGCATCACGAGCATCGGGCGGTATGTTACGAACAAATTTCAAATTCTACGCGACGGCAGGGAAACCTATTTTGAAGGCTTGCCTGAAGATTTGCAAAGGAAAATCAATAAAACAAAAATCCTTGTCTACGAATGCGAGGGCGATGAGAGCGATATCAAGGAATGGTTTGAAACAATCAACATTGTGGGAATTCCTTTAAACGAACAAGAACGCTCGAACGCAATCTATTCAGGGAAATTCGTGACCGCCGCAAAAGCCGTATTTTCAAACAGCAGGAATTCGCAAATCCAAAAATGGTCGGCGTACATAAAAGGCGTGGCGAACCGTCAGGACTTTTTGGCGACCGCTTTGCAATGGATTTCCGATTCAAAGAATGAAACGGTTTCGGAATATATGTCCAAAAATCGCAGGTCGGATGACATATCCGAAATGGAAATGTATTTTAACGCTGTGCTTGATTGGGCGAAAATGATTTTCGGCTTGCCTGTCAAAGAAATGCAGGGTCTTGAATGGGGCAGGTTGTACGAGACATATCATAAAAACCAATACAAATCAGAAAGCGTGCAAAAACGAGTTTCCGAGTTTCTCGCCGATGAGGCGGTGACGAACAACAAAGGCGTGTTTGAATATGTTTTAGGCGGCGAACAGGACAAGACGCTTTTGAACATCCGCATGTTTGACGAAAGGACAAAGCGGACGGTGTACCAAAGGCAGACAAACGAGGCGAAGGAAAAAGGCGTTTCAAACTGTCCTGACTGCGCGAATTTCGGAAACACGGCGCAAAAGGCGAAAATCTATGAACTAAAGGAAATGGATGCCGACCATGTTTCCGCATGGAGCCACGGCGGCGAAACGGCAGCCGAAAACTGCCAGATGCTTTGCAAGTATCATAACAGGAGCAAGGGCAATCGGTAGGGGAAAATTCTTGTGATGAATTTGCGCCTTATGCTGCCGAATTTTCTCATAAAATAAAATTCGTTTTTTCCGAATAACTATAGTAATTTTTTGCAAAATGTGATATAAGTTTCTCACTTTTATTCTACGAAATATGGGGAAATTTCTATGAAAAAATGTAGATTGTTTTTGTTGTTTGTTTTGGCATTTCTTTTGTGTTTTTCTTGTGGCGCTGACCCTTTGGAAGGGCATTGGTCGCGTTCCGAGGACATGGCTATGGAAATCTGTGATTTCCAAAAAGGAAAAGTTACTCTTACGGCTATGGTTTTTATAATTCCTATATCAATTAGAGGCGCTTATAAAGTTTCTAAAGGACAAATTGTCTTTAATTTTACAGAAGGTCTTAATTTGGATACAGGAAAATGGGAAACGCTTGCGTCGGAGGATTTGAAAAAACTTGGAATTTCAGCCAACGAAACGGTTTCGTATAGCATTGAAGGCGATGTTCTTACGATGGATGGAGATACTTATAATCGAATGTCCGATGAAGATTATTCCGAATTTGAAAAAGAATTGAGCAATTAGTTTGCGTAACAACAATTTACAAAAATAAATTATTACTTTAATATTAGGAGTTTTTTTTATGAAAAAAATATTTTTTATATCTTTTCATACCCCATTGACACAACTTCTCTAAAAGTATATAGTTTTATTGTACATTTTAATTGAATAAGATGGACTCGTGACAAACGGGTCTTTTTTTTACTTTTTTTATAAGATAGCGTTTTTTGCTGTCGGGAGTGAGGGTGGATTTTATTCCTCTTGAGTCTATAAAGTATTATAAGGAGTGCGCTCCACTCGTGGAGGGGTTGGGGTATGTCCTTGTTGACTTGAAGATTTCTGTTTCAGGAGGGCGAGGGCATACGCAAAAGATTTCTGCGGTCATATCGTCTAGGAATCCCGAAATGAATGTTGGAATTGACGACTGCGCTAAGGTGCATCATGCTCTTCTTCCGCGCTTAGAGGCTCTTTTGGGTACTGATGACACTTATATGGAATTGACTTCGCCTGGTTTGGAGAGAAACATAAAAAATGCGGCGGAGTTTTCAATTTTTGTTGGTCGGATGGTGCGTGTGTGGGATAAAACGGTTTCAGACTGGGTGCACGGAGAGATTGTTTCGTCAGATGAAACATCCATCACACTCAAAAGTGATGAAGGGCAAAAAATTGTTCTTTATGAAAATATAGCAAAGGCAAAACTTGTGCAATAATAGGAGGAAGAAATGTCAGAGATGGCAGATGCGATTCACGCTTTGATTGCAGAGAAAGGTTATTCAGAGGAATCTGTTAAGCGTACTATTGAAGATGCGCTGAAATCCGCTTACAAAAGAACATATGGCACTTCAGACAATGCCATTGTTAAGTTTGCAGACGATATGTCAGATGTGAAAATTTACTCAAGGAAAACCGTTGTCGATGGTGTGTATGACCCTGTTATGGAGATAGAGCTTGAAGAGGCAAAAGAGTATGCCGATGATATTGAATTGGGGGATGAAATTGATATAGTAGAAGACCCAAAATCTTTTGACCGTTCAGCGGTTTCAACAGGCAAGCAAACCGCTCATCAAGGTTTGAACGCAACGATTCGTGACTCTTTGTATACCCAATACAAAGACAAGGTTGGAGAGATGATAAACGGTTATTACCAGCGGGAGCGAAACGGAAATATTTATGTTGACTTGGGGAACTCTGGCAGAATCGAAGGTTATCTTCCCGTGAAAAATCAGTCTCCGCGTGAAACATATGAGCAGGGAGATAGAATAAAGGCGATTATTTCAGATATAAAGACAACTTCTTCTGGAATTCAGATTGTGCTTTCTCGAAGCGACCCACGTCTTGTTCAAATCACAATGGAAATGGAAATCCCTGAAATTGCCGATGGAACGGTAAAAATTGAAAAATGCGTTCGTGAGGCAGGATATAGAACAAAGATGGCGGTTTCCACTGTTCGTGAGGAGATTGATCCTGTTGGCGCATGCGTTGGCACGAAAGGCGTGAGAATTCAAAATGTCATCCGAGAGTTGTTAGGTGAAAAAATAGATGTTCTTCGTTATGATGCTGATCCTGCCGTGTTTATTCAAAATGCGCTTTCTCCTGCACAGGTGAACCGTGTTATCATTCTTGACGCTGATAAAAGAGAGGCGTTGGCAATTGTTGAAGACTCCCAATTCTCGCTTGCAATAGGCAAGCAGGGACAAAATGTTCGTCTTGCAAACAGACTGTGCGACTGGAATATCAATGTGAAGACAGAAGAGCAGTGTGAAGGAATGGACTTCTCAGACAAGGCGACTTCTCTCGCCGCAAAGAATCTCTTCCGTGACGATGAGCCAGTTGAAAATGAGGAGATTACAACGATTGCAGAGCTCCCTGGCGTTGATGTGCATGTGTCTGAAATCTTGAAGGAGAATGGAATAGAAGATATTGTTCAGTTTATGGAGTCGAACGAAAACGGTCAGCTTGACAATATTGAAGGTATTTCAAAGGCGGATATTGATGCAATTGACACATTGATAAGAGAAAATGTTGAATTTATTGAAGAGGAGTCGGAAGCAGAGGATGCATCTGGTTCTGATGAACATAGTGAGGAGCCGCAAGAAGCGACAGCGGAAGATGAAAAATACTACTGTCCCGAATGTGGCGCGGAAATTACACTCGACATGACTCAGTGTCCGAAATGTGGTGTTGAGTTTGAATTTGAAGAGGACGAGGAATAAGGGTAGAGAATGGCTGAAGAATCAGAAAAAAAGCCGGAATTTGTGGTTCACAAAAAACAGGTGGAGCCGTCTGTGGCTTCTCAAGCGAGCAAACCAGTTCCCAAAAAGACGGTGGTGGTTGTAAAAAAGAAAGCTGCTCCATCTCCACAAAATACGCAAAATGCTTCATCTCCGCAAAACGCTCAAAAATCTGATGGGCAGAAAAAACGTGTTGTTGTAAAGCCGAAAACGGAACAAAAGCAAGGCCAAAAAACGCCGCAGTCTCAGAAGAATCAAGGCGCAGAGCGACAGCCGCATCAAGGACAGCCAAAAGGCGACAATCGTTCGCAAAAGAAACCATTTGAATTGAATACCGCTCGTCCGAATGTAAAGGCTGGAAATCTTTCTGATTTTGCTCATCGTGATAGAGGTGGCTACAACCGTGGTGGTTATGGCGGACAAAATCGTCAAGGTCGTGGAGACAGCTTCACTGGTGCGCAGGCGCGCATGAGTTATCAAAATCGCGAAAGAAACGATGGACAGGCGCAAAATAGAGGAAGAGACGGCAATTTCCAGCGTCGGGATTTCCAAGACAGAAATAGAAATGGAAGTGGAAATTTTCAAAGACGGGATGGCACTAATTCTCCGAATTTTAGACAAAATAGAGGTTCAGGGCAAGGGCAAGGGCAAGGGCAAGGACCACGATTTGGCAATGGTGGTGGTGGATTCCGTATTGGAGGGGGTGCAGGTTCTGTCCCTCCGATGATGCAGCAAAGTCGTGCTCCTGCCAAAAAGGCATTTAAAGGTAAAAAGCAGGTATATAATCGCAAAGATGAAGAGCAGTATGATGACACGCTTTTTGAGCAGAAAAAGAAGGTGGAAACTCCTGCAAGTGCGGTTCCAAAATCAATAGAGATAATGGAGACTGTGTCAATTTCAGATCTTGCAAAAAAAATGAACTTGAAGGCTTCTGAAATTATTGCAAAGCTTATGGGTATGGGCACAATGGTTACCATCACCCAAGCCATTGACTCTGATACGGCGACTATTCTTGCATCTGAATATGGGTGCGAAGTCAAGATTATCAATCTGTATGACGAAACGGTCATTGAAGGCGACAAGGACACAGAGGAGTCATTGCTTCCTCGCGCTCCTGTTGTTACCGTCATGGGGCATGTTGACCACGGAAAAACAAAGACGCTTGACGCAATTCGTCATTCTCATGTAGCAGAGGGTGAGGCTGGAGGAATCACACAGTCAATCGGTGCATATTCTGTTCATACAGAAAAGGGCGACATCACATTCCTTGACACTCCAGGTCATGAAGCATTCACTATGATGCGAGCGAGGGGTGCGCAGGTTACGGATATTGTTGTTTTGGTTGTTGCAGCGGATGATGGCGTTATGCCTCAGACTCTCGAAGCGATTGCTCATGCAAAAGACGCAAAAGTTCCGATTATCGTTGCGGTGAATAAAGTTGACAAGCCTGATGCAAACCCCGACCGCGTAAAAACACAGTTGAGCGAGCAGGGGCTTACCCCTGAAGAGTGGGGTGGAGACACACAATATGTTCATATTTCCGCCCTCAAGAAGGAAGGTATTGACGATTTGCTTGACGCGATTCTTTTGCAGGCTGAAATGCTTGAGTTGAAGTCAACATATGAATGTCGCGCTGAAGGAAAAATTCTTGAGTCCCGCATTGACCAAGGACGAGGCGTTGTTTCTTCTGTTATTATTCAGCGTGGAACCCTTCGTCAAGGAGATCCGTTTGTCGCAGGCGTTTATTCAGGGCGTGTTCGCGCGATGTTCGATGACTTGGGGCATCGGGTAAAAGAAGCAGGACCGTCCACTCCTGTTGAGGTTCTCGGAATGGAGGAAATGCCAAATGCGGGCGATCCGTTCCAAGTGACTGAAAATGAAAAAGAGGCGCGGGCGATTTCTACAAAGCGTCAAGAATTGAAGCGATTTGAAGATGCAAAAGCAGTGAAGAAAGTTACACTTGAAAACCTTGACAAAACGATAAAGGACAAGGAGATTCAAGAGTTCAAGGTTATTATCAAGGCTGATTTGCAGGGCTCTGCGGAGGCGTTGAAATCTTCCCTTGAGAAGCTTTCAACAAGTGATATTCGACTGGTGGTTATTCACTCTTCTGCGGGTGCAATCAACGAAAGTGATGTTACACTTGCTTCCGCGGACTCGAACGCAATTATCATCGGCTTTAATGTTCGTCCTACACCAAAAGCAAAAATTCTTGCCGAGCAGGAAGGCGTTGAAATTCGCAAGTATAATATCATTTACAAGTGCGTTGAAGAAATCAAAGCGGCGATGGAAGGGACATTGCAACCAGATACAAAAGAACAGACAATTGGTGGCGTGGAAGTGCGAAATACATTCAGAGTGCCTCGTATTGGTGTTATCGCTGGTTGTTATGTTACCGATGGCGTTGTCAAGAGAAATGCACTGGTGAATCTTGTGCGCGATGGAATTGTTAAATTCACGGGAAAAATTTCGTCGCTCAAGCGATTTAAAGATGACGCAAAAGAAGTGGCTGCAGGATTTGAATGCGGAATTGGGCTTGAGAACTGGCAGGACATTCAAGTGGGCGACCATTTTGAAGTCTTTGAATACATTGAAATTGCCAGAAAGTTGGGCGATGAGCTTCACGACGAGCGCGCGGAAAATGAGCGCAAGGCTGCGGAGGCGCTTGCTGCAAGCTCTGAAAAGACAAACGATGCAGGAGAAAGCTAATGGGGCAGTATCGAATGCAGCGGCTTAATAGCCAGCTGCGTGATGAAATCTCTAAAATTCTCTTGCATGGAGACATAAAAGACCCTCGCGTTTCCACATTCCTTTCGATAAATCGGGTTGAAATCACCAGGGATTTGAAATACGCAAAGGTTTTTGTCTCAAGTTTTTTATCAGATGCGCAGGTTGAAAAAGGCGTTGAAGGTTTGAACAGCGCCGCAGGCTTTATTCAATGCGTGATTGCAAAAAAACTGAGCATCTACCAGTTTCCAAAGTTGACATTTTATGTTGACACTGCGATGAAAGACGGCTTTAGGATGGTTGAGACTTTAAATGAACTTGAACGACAGTCTGAAGAGCGCGAAAAAAGTGCTTCTGAGAATGCAGAAACTATCTCTTCCGATGTCAATGATGAATAATAGCGAAAACCTTCAGAATCTTCCAAAAGACTGTATCGTCCCGTTTGCAAAGCAGGCGGGACTTACTAGTTTTTCCTCTTTGTATACAATAAAGCATGCATTAAAAACGAAAAAAGTCGGGCACACGGGCACATTGGACAGTTTTGCGGAAGGACTTTTAGTTGTGTGTTGTGGCGCACTCACTCGTCTTGCGGGAAAAATCACTGAGTGTGACAAAACATATCAGGCGGTCATACAATTTGGGGCGGAAACAGACACCCTTGAATACACAGGGGACATCGTAAAAACCGCTCCGCTCCCCACGAAAGAGAATGTCGAGCGCGCAGTCACTCATTTTACTGGTGAGATTATGCAAGTTCCGCCTGCGTTTAGCGCAATTCATGTTGATGGAAAGCGCGCAAGCGATGCGGTTCGTTCTGGAAAAGCGGTGTCCATTCCTGCGCGAAAGGTAACAGTCTATTCATCAAAAATACTTGATGTGAATTTTGCGGCAGGAGATGCAAACGGATTAAGATTGGTGGATTCCGCTCTTGTGGAATTTTCAGTTTCCAAAGGCACTTATATCAGAAGTCTTGCACGAGACATTGGCGATTTTGCTTCAAGCGCGGCGCATTTAACAGGTCTTTTTAGAACTAAAATTGGCGAGTTTAAAATAGAAGAGGCTGCAGGTTTTGAACTGCTTGAACCTTTTACAATTGCACGCGTTCAAAAAACTGTCACCGACTATCTTGATGCAAAAAAGAGAGCGGACAGTGTTGCAGATTCAAAATATTTAAAAAACTCAAAGAACTCAAAGGAATTATCCTCCCCCGAAAAATTGAGGGGCTTTGAAAATGAAGCGTTCTTACAAAGCGAGGTTTTAAAAAAATCTCTTCCGATGACGCAATCTCTTGCAAAACAATGTGGTTTTTCTGTTTTGCATTTGGTGCAGGGCAGGGAGGAGTGGTTTTCGAACGGGGGAAAGCTTTCTTCCTCTTTATTTGATGTTTCTCCGTTTTCTCTCAAGACAGAATTCGCGGCGGTTTTTACAGCGAGCGAGCAATTTGCTGGACTTTTACAAAAAAATGAAAGGGGCTGTTTTACGTACTGTTTTGTGTGTCATTGTTTCACAGCCCAAAAAGGGGCAAACTAGTGTTCGCCCTGCGCCTTCGCGAATGTTTTTGCATGATTATAAAACTTGAAATGAAGGCTATATAGTGTTTTTTAATCAAAAAATAGCAGTGATTTTGAAAACAAAAGTTAATTTCTTTTTGTTTTGGGAAAAGTGAGAATCAGGATGTTTGCCGTGGTGTGAAACAGCATTTCCATCCCGATTCTCATATGCAGTTTTATACTTTGGGCATTGTATCGGTGTACTTTTTTATTTCCTCGTCAGTTGGAACATAGTCCGTCATGTTGCCGTTGTTGTATTCCTCGTATGCCTTCAAGTCAAAGTACCCTGTGCCTGTCAGCCCGAATACGATATTCTTTGCCTCTCCTGTCTCCTTGCATTTGAGCGCCTCGTCTATTGCGACCTTTATTGCATGGCTGCTTTCAGGAGCAGGCAGGATTCCCTCGATTCTTGCGAATTGTTCCGCTGCGGCAAAAACTTCTGTTTGACTGACTGAACGCGCCTCCAGTAATTTCTCGTCATACAGCTCCGAGACAATCGCGCTCATTCCGTGGTAGCGAAGACCGCCGGCATGATTCGATGATGGAATGAATCCGCTTCCAAGTGTATACATCTTTGCCAGCGGACACACTTTTCCTGTGTCGCAGAAGTCATAAGCGAATACACCGCGCGTAAGGCTTGGGCAGCTTGCAGGCTCCACGGCGATGAATTGGTAGTTCTTTTCACCACGCAATTTTTCGCCCATAAATGGCGAGATTAATCCTCCAAGATTTGAGCCGCCGCCCGCGCATCCGATGATTATATCCGCCGTCACTCCGTATTTTTCCAGGGCAGCTTTTGTCTCAAGTCCAATGACCGACTGGTGCAGCAAAACTTGATTTAAAACCGAGCCGAGAACATATCGGTATCCTTCATTTTTTATCGCGTGCTCAACCGCCTCGCTGATTGCGCATCCCAGACTTCCTGTTGTTCCAGGATATTCCGCATTTATTTTTCGACCGACTTCCGTTTCCATGCTTGGAGACGGAATCGCCTTCGCGCCATAAGTGCGAATTACCTCTCGGCGGAATGGCTTTTGCTCATACGAGCATTTTACCATATATACAACGCAATCCAAGCCGAAGTATGAGCACGCCATAGAAAGAGCCGTTCCCCACTGCCCGGCACCCGTTTCCGTGGTAACGCCCTTCAGTCCCTGCTTTTTCGCATAGTAGGCTTGCGCGATTGCAGAATTCAATTTGTGGCTTCCCGATGTGTTGTTTCCCTCGAACTTGTAGTAAATGTGCGCTGGCGTGCCAAGTTGTTTTTCAAGGCAGTAAGCGCGAACTAAAGGAGACGGGCGATACATTTTGTAGAAATTTCGGATCTCATCAGGAATCGGAATTTCACGGTCTGTGTCGTTTAGCTCCTGTTCAACCAAGTCCTTGCAAAAGACATGCTCTAGCTCTTCTGCGCTGCATGGCTTCAAGGTGCCAGGATTCAAAAGCGGCGCGGGCTTTTTCTTCATGTCCGCGCGAACATTGTACCATGTTTTTGGAAGTTCATCCTCGCTTAAATAGATTTTGTAAGGAATCTCTTGTGACATATAATTCTCCTCTATAATAATTTTCCATGGGAAAATAGAGTTGAAGAGCGCTGCGCTTATTTGATCAGTCTTCCCCTCTCGCTTTTCCTTGTGTTTCTATGTATAGAAACATTCTAACAGTTATTTTTTTTTATTGCAAGCGTTTTCTTGTATTTTTTTTAATTTTACGGTACTGTTTTATATATGTTTAATTCAATCACTGGCACAATAACCGTAAAACTTCCTCACCAGATTTTCTTGGACAACAATGGGGTGGAATGGGATATATGCGTTCCCGATTCGAGCATTGATATGCTGCCGCCCATAGGAAACAGGGCGAAAATTTTTACCTTTTTACAACACACTGACACGGCTATGCAGCTTTTTGGGTTTGCAAATGACGATGAGAGGTCATTGTTTTTTGATCTTCTGAAAGTTGAGGGGATTGGCGCAAAGTCCGCGATAAAGATTATGAGCAGCGTTTCGTCTTCTCGGCTCATAGAGCTTTTGGACAAAGGCGATTTGGAGAATCTTGAAAAAATTCCAGGAGTAGGAAAAAAGAGCGCAGGGAAAATGCTGCTTGCGCTCAAAGGAAAACTAAAATTTCATCAAAATGAAAACGCGCGGTCGACGATGCAGGTTGCCGCATATTCTGATGTGGTGCTTTCTCTGGTGAGTATGGGCTATGACAAGCCGTCTGTGGAGCAAAAGGTTTCTTTGATTGCGGAAAATTTGAAAAGTGATGAGAGTTTTTCTTCAAAATCTGAAAAAGAACGTGAGGAAATTATATTCCGTCGTGCGATTTTGGAGCTGGCGTGAAGGCTTTAGGATATGAGGAATGGTATGAGAGATTTTAATGATTCGGAGGTCAGCGGATTTTCTTCAATTGTTCGAGCGGACTCAAAAAACTTTCTTGATGAGCAAGACACATCTCTTCGCCCCCAGTTTTTGAAGGACTTTTTAGGGCAAACCACCGTAAAAAATAACCTTGCGACATTTATTGCCGCCGCGAGAAAACGAGAGGAATCACTTGACCACTTGCTTTTGATTGGACCTCCAGGATTAGGCAAAACGACGCTTGCTCAAATTACCGCCCATGAGCTTGGTGTTGACTTTAAAGTGACTTCTGCACCTGCACTTGACAAACCAAAAGACTTGGCGGGTGTTCTTTCAACAATTACTCCACGAACCGTTTTTTTTATCGATGAAATTCATCGCCTTAAGCCCGCCATTGAAGAAATGTTGTATATTGCGATGGAGGATTTTGAACTTGACTGGATAATCGGACAGGGAGCGGCGGCTCGTACCGTGCGCATTCCTATTCCGCCGTTCACATTAGTGGGTGCGACAACGAAGGCGGGCAGCGTTTCAAGTCCATTGCGCAGTCGCTTTGGCATAATCCCCCGCTTTGAGTTTTACACGATTGATGAACTTTCTTCGATTATTTGCCGTTCCGCCGATATTCTGCAAGTCTCTGTGGAGCAAAAAGCCGCTTCCTTTATGGCGAAGTGCTCTCGTGGAACTCCGCGCGTGGCAAATAGGGTGTTGCGCCGAATGCGGGATTTTGCCCAAGTGTATGGAGATGGAAAAATTACGCTTTCTGTGGTGGAGGAGGGGCTGCGGCGTTTGGAGATAGACGGAATGGGGCTTGAAAAATGCGACAGGGACATTCTCCGTTCTGTCATCGACAATTTTGGTGGCGGCCCCGTGGGGGCTGAAACACTTGCGATTTCTATAGGCGAATCGATTGACACATTGGAAGATTACTACGAGCCATATTTGATTCAATGTGGTTTTTTGCAAAGAACACCACGCGGTCGAATCGCGACAGAAAAAGCGTATGCGCACTTACATCTTGAATCAAAAGAAAAACATACTGATTCTACACAAGGAAACTTATTCACATGAAAACAGCTGATTTTGATTTTGAACTTCCCGATGAACTCATTGCTCAGTCTCCAAGCTCTGTGCGTGGACAAGACAGGCTTATGCTGCTTTCAAAACAAAGCGGACTGACGACGGACTATATGATGGATGACCTCCCCGCTTTGATTTCAAAAGACACTTTGATGGTTTTTAACAACTCGAAAGTCCGCAGGGCGCGATGCTTTGGAGTGAAGGAAACGACAGGGCGCGAAACTGAATTTATGTTCTTGAATCAAATGGACAAGGACTGTCTCGTGTGGAACACGATGGTGAAAAGCGCAAAAAAACAAAAGCCTGGAATGCGCTACACATTTCCTGATGGAACCGTCGGGACAATTATTGACAAAAAAGGAAACGAAGGCACTGAATTTCGCGCACTCCAATTTGATTTTGCATTGACAGAAGAGTGGTTTGAAAAAAATGGTCATATTCCGCTTCCGCCCTATATAAAACGCGCTGATACTGCGGAGGATGGAGAGCGGTATCAAAATGTGTACGCGGAAAAAACGGGTAGTGCAGCGTGCCCAACGGCGGGACTGCACTTTACAAACGAAATGCTTTCTCGATTGGCAGACAAGGGCGTGGAGCGAGTGTTTTTGACGCTGCATGTTGGATTGGGGACTTTTTTGCCAGTGCGTGAGGAAAACATTGAAAATCACAGAATGCACGAGGAGGTTTTTACGATTTCAGAGGTCGTGGCCGAGAAAATAAACCAAGCGAAAAAAGAGGGAAGACCGATTTTAGCAGTTGGCACAACATCCGTGAGAACGCTGGAAGCGGCGGCAGATGAAAACGGTTTGGTGAAGTCAGGCACATCTTCTACGAGGATTTTTATGTATCCTGGCTACCGATTTAAAGTGGTTGACCAAATGTTCACCAATTTCCACACACCCGAAAGCACATTGATAATGCTGGTGAGCGCATTTGCTGGGCGCGAGCATATTTTGAATGCCTATAAGTCCGCCGTTGAAAAAAGATACCGTTTTTTTAGCTATGGCGACTGTATGTTGATAAAGGGCTGACCACGGGCGAACACAAGATTTGTACACCAGTTTTCATTGCTTAAAGTTCGCCTCGCAGTTTTTGCAAAGCAAAAACTGAAAAATGATTGAAATTACTGCAACCCAAATTCTTACCAATACTCATGCAAAAGGCGGTTTAATTCTCGTTCAAAGACCTGTGTGAATTTTGAAAAGTACTGTGTTGAGTATGATTTTTGTTTGCTCCCTGCAAAGCCGATGTGGGAGAGCTGCAGGTTGAACGCTCTGTCTTCAAGAAATCCTTTGATATTGTCACGAGTGAATGTCGTTCCACGATCATTCATCGCGCATATATTTTTTTCAACAAGACGAGAGGCAAGCAAAATATCCCGTGTGATGACAATATCATGCTGTTTTACATGTTTAAAAATAAAGTTGTCTGCAGAATCCTTTTCTTGCGGGCAGACAATCATATTTACATTTGTATTTTCAGAAGGAATTGCTTTGTTTGCAACAAAATAAAGGTTTATTTCAAGTTTTTTTGTGCGTTTTGCAATATAATCGCGAACCTGTCGAGGACAAGAGTCAGCATCGATATAGACATTTTCAATCATAATGTCACAAAACAGAGTCTAGCTTTTTAAGCAAATCGTCCATAATTTGCGCGGATTCAGAATTCGTCACATCGTTTTTGTAGGCAAGCTGTGTTTTTTGCTTCTCTCTTTTGTCTTTGTACACTTCATCGCACATGTCAATTCCTGCCATAATTGCAATCTGAATTTCATCTTTTAAACCGCTTTGCTTTTCGATTGAATTGACAATATGCTTGTAGTAGGTAAGAAGTTTATTTAAATATTCTGTGTCGTAGTCATTCTTGATGGTAAACGAGGTTCCTAACATATCTATTCTAAGAGTTCCCATCGCAAACCGCCAGTCATTAAAAAATCTCGATAGTAGAAGTATCCTGCTCGTTGTTTGATATGTCGTTTTCAGGAGACTCCTGCTCGTCATAAAAATCATCTATTCCTGTGTCATCACTTTCCATGTCTTCAGTAAGAGGGAATAGAGAGCCACCTTCATCAAAAGAATTTTCTATGTCTTGGTCTTCTTGCTTGTATGAAGTGTTTTCCTCGACGGAAGACTCTTCATAAGATTCATTTGTCGATGCGAGCGATGATACAAACGGCTCTTCTTGTTCTCCAGCGTCTTGCTCAGAAGTATCTTGCTTAAAAGGGGAGGAGGTTGTGTCGTTTTGCTCATTGGGTTGTTCCGCGAAGCTCTGCTCTTCTTGTGAAATATTTTCCTCTTCGTAAAAACGAGGGTCTTCTTGGGGGGCGGTATCCTGTGGAACAGAATACTCATTTTGATTTTCTTGTGAAGATGAAGGAATTGTATCTTGTGGAATGTTATTTTGAGGCGCTTGAGAAGTCGCTTCAATCACTGAATTTTCAATTGCCGTCAACTTCTCAAGCGCATTTTTGATTCCACTCTCAATCTGACCTTGTTCCTGTTCAAATTTAGAAAGCTGCTCCGACTTTACAGAAAGCGCATTTGTGAGCTCAGCGCAAGACTTGCGAAGAGCATCGTTTTCCGCTTGCAGCCGTTTTATTTTTTCAACGGCGCTTTCAATCTTTTGTTCAAGTAAAAGAATCTGATTGAGAGAAATCATATGCTACGCCTCTAATGCTTTTTTTGCAGCGTCAACTACGGCCTTGAAAGCAACGGGGTCTTCAATCGCCATATTTGAAAGCGCCTTTCTGTTTAGAGTGATTCCAGCCTTTGTACAACCGTTGATAAACCGTGAGTATGAAAGCCCTTCGTCTCGAACAGCCGCATTGATACGAGCAATCCAAAGTCTTCGGAAATTTCCTTTTCGGTCTCGGCGATCCACATACGCGTGAACCAATGCCTTTGTTACGGCATCTTTAGCCGCTTTATAATTTGACTTTCTGTCGCCCTTAAAACCTTTTGCAAGTTTTAAAATCTTCTTGCGACGATTCTTTCTTTTTGGTCCGTCTATTGCTCTTGACATATTCTATACCTCATTAACCGTATGGCAGCATTTGCTTGCGTATTTTTTTTGCGTCGGCTTCGTCAACATACCCTGCTGCGCGAAGCTGCCTCTTTCTTTTTGGCGAACGCTTTGTCAAAATATGACGAAGGTTCTGTTTTTTGTGCTTGACTTTGCCCGTCCCCGTCAAGGAATAGCGTTTTGCAGCACTTCGTTTTGTCTTTTGTTTAGGCATTTCCTTACCTCAAAATTTTATTTGGCTTTTGCAGATATTGTCATTGACATTGTTTTTCCATCCATTGCAGGATTTTTTTCAATGACATACGCGGAAGTAAGCCTTTTTAAAACTTCCTGCAGGACATCATAGCCGAGCTCTGTGTGGGCAAGCTCTCTTCCGCGGAAACGGATAGTAACTTTAACCTTGCATCCCTCGTCAAGGAATTCCTGTACATGCTTGGCTTTTGTGTCAAGGTCGCCCGAACCAATTTTCGGTTGCATTCGGATTTCCTTGAGTTTAAGAACCTTCTGATTTTTGCGGGATTCACGGAGCTTTTTTTCCTGTTCAAATCGGAATTTGCCATAGTCTAGAATTTTGCAAACTGGTGGGTTAGCATTGGGTGAAACTTCAACAAGGTCAAGATCCAATTCCTTAGCCATTTTCAGCGCCTCCAAAGTGGGAACGATTCCCCTCTGGTTGCCCTCATCGTCTATAAGCCTGACCTCACGCACTCGAATCATTTCATTGACTCGCTGCCCCTTATTGCTGCTATTTGTGTATGCCAACTATCCTCCTAGTGTTTGTAAAACACATTAACATGTATCGTATTTCACTATTATATAAAAATTATGAGTGTTTTGTCTAGTAGAATTACAAAAAACTGTAGGCTTTTTTTTTGAAAATCGGTATTATAGTCGATATGGCTACATATTTAGGAAAATTAGGCGAATTGACTTTGAAAGGGTCGAATTTACACGGCTTTGAAAAATTGCTTTTGGCGAATGTGAAGGAATATTTGGAGGGGACGGATGCAGTTGTTTCTCTGCATGCAGGAAGACTGTATGTTGACTGTGACGAGCAGTTTTGCTCCCGTGTGGAATTTGCTTTGTCCCATCTTTTAGGAATTACTGGCTGGGCAAAGACTGAAGTCTGTGAGAAAACTATCAATGCGATAAAAGACACAATCCTTGCGCTTGCAAAAGAGGCTTCTGAAAAAGGGGCGAAGACTTTTAAAATTGAGGCGAAACGTTCCGACAAGTCGTTTCCGTTGAATTCCTACGAAATTGCATGCGAGGGGGCATCCCCTGTTTTTGATGGGAATATCTTGCAAGTCGATGTCCATAATCCCGATGTTACGATTTTTGTGGAGGTGCGGGAGCGGTGCTTTGTCTATTGCAACTCTGAAAATTCGTGCAGAGGACTGCCCATTGGCTCTTCGGGGAAGGGGCTTTTGCTTCTTTCTGGTGGCATAGATTCCCCTGTTGCAGGATACAGAATGATGCGGCGAGGAATGAGGGTGGACTGCTGTTATTTTCACTCATATCCGTATACTTCCCTTGAGGCGCAAAAAAAAGTTGAGGATTTGGCGAAAAATCTTTCTGCATACGGAATTCGTACCTATTTAAATATCATTCCCTTTACCGATGTGCAGATGAAAATAAAAGAGAAAGCCCCTGAAGAGTGGACAACGCTTATGCTCCGTGTATGCATGATGAAGGTGGCGAATATGGTGGCGTTTCGTGTGCATGCGGATTGCATAGTGACGGGTGAAAGTTTGGGGCAGGTGGCAAGCCAGACGCTCGAAAACTTGAAGGTGACCGAGCATTTCGCGGACTATCCATTGTTTCGTCCCTTGATTGGTCTTGATAAGGAAGAAATCATAAAGGACGCGCGTTTTATCGGCTCGTATGAAACGTCGATTTTGCCCTACGAGGATTGTTGCGTGCTGTTTACCCCACGACATCCCATTTTGCGCGGAAGAATAGAGGATGCGGAACGGATTTTTGCCCAATTAGAGGTTGACGCAATGATTCAAAGTGCCTACGAAGCGCGCGCGGTGAAGGAATATCGCTGCGGAGAAGAGGTGGGGGCATAAATTTGGAAAAGGGAAGCCCCTCCCTCTTCCTCGAATAAAACTTGGTGTATTAACGAGAGGTCAGCCCCTCTCTGCGGGACACTTTGCAACGCTCCTTTTTGTGATAGAGTTGTCAGTTTTCAAATTGTTCAATGATTGCTTGTCTTAAGTGGGATGATTCGACCTCGTATTGAGCAATCGAATCAATATTTTCATTTGTAATCATAATTTGCCCCTCAAAGATTTGAGTTTTGTCATACAGTTTTCCACGGGTTTCCGTTGTTTCATTTCTGTGTTGCGGACAGATATTTCTGTCATTTGCCATGGAGGCTTTTACTTCTTTGTCGTTCATTTTTGCCATCATTACATTCAGTTCATTTTCAAGTTGTTCCACTGCTGTTATTTTACCTCGCTTAAAATATATTTCAATTCTTCATTCGAGAAATTGAAAAGTGTTGCAATTTTTTTATCAAGTTCTGATTGTATAAATTCCCCATCAACAAATTTATCGTGAAGTTTTTTTAGTTCTTTGTGTGTCTCGTTTGAAAATTCAGGTAACGGCAATGATTCAAGATGGTTTCTTAATACTTTTGTAGAATGAAATTTTTTTTGAAAAACGAAATTATAAATATTTGAGTTAAACAAACAGACAATTGTTTCAAATGGATAGTTGTTTTTTGGAATAAACAAATTTGCACTGTTAAGTAATAGAAAATTTTTAGTGTCAATTGCACATACAAGTCGTGAATTTATAAATCTATATACTATTTTTTTTGAACGATAAAACGCTTCTTTCGCCACTTGCTGGAAAATTTCTGGAGTGAATTGTATATACATTTTTTCTTGATCCATTTTGAATGGAAAAATATCACATCCTTTAAAAATAGGCTCTGAATTTTCTATTTTTGTTTGCAGAAGATATTTTTTGTTATTACCAGTAACAATGCCCAATGCGAAAGTTGCATTATCTTTCAAGGTGGAATTTTGTATTTTTCGTCTGTATTTATTTTTTGAATTGGAGGAATAAAACCGATTTTCACCCAATTTGAAACTGTGGCGGATGAAATTTTAAGGTCACTACAAAGCTTCTTCTCAATGGAAATCATTATAAAAATAATAGTTTTTTATTTGTCGAGTGTCAAGTAAGCGCTCGTGCAAGTCAGGGAGGGGCTTATATCCCCAGCAGAAGTTTCGCCACTTTGCTGGAGTCGGTGTCTATTACTAAGGACTCAAAGCGTTCCTTCATTTTTTCATCGAACTGAGAATCGTTTAGCAGGCAATTGATTTTTTTGTATATGTCACGCGGTCGTCTGATAAAATAGCCGACTTTGTTTCTTACCGCAAAATGCATATTGCCCAGCTCCTGGTTGTGGATGTATTTGCATATTATGACGGGTTTTCTGCATGAAAGTACTTCCATGAGGGTCGCAGGACCTGCCTTTATAACCGCGCAATTGCATATTTTTACAAGCTCGTCGAGATTGTTGACAAATCCATAGATATGCAGGTCCAGCTTTGGATGGGCGATGCGCAGAACTTTTAGGTTTCTCATCTTCACTTTGTCGCGCCCGCAAATGACGGTGATGGCGAAATCGGCGCGATTGCCTATGCAGTTTTTTATGATTTCAGTCGCGCCTGGAAGACCTTCGCCGCCTCCCACGAGCAGAACCATCTTTTTGTTCGGGTCAAAGCCTAATTTTTTGCGCAATACCTTTTTCTCCTCATCATTTATTTGGTGATGGAATTTTTCATTCATCAAAAAGGGGATGACTTTTATATTCTCCGGCGGAACAGCGCACTCTTTTATGCCTGTGTTTCTTGCCTCTTCTGAATAGACCATGTATTGAATGTTTTTTTCATAAAACCATGGATGGGGAACGGTAAAAGGGTCTGTTACGATGACAGTGAAATTGATTTTCCATGGAATGCTCTTTAAAACATCTTTTATAAACGGCGTTACTGCAAAGTGAAAGCACACGATGTCTGTGGGGTGCTCTTTTAGTATGATTTTTCGGAGGTAGGGGCGAGTTTCAGGGCCAAGCAGGTGCTTTAAAAGCGATTGAAAAAATCGGTGCTGCCCCAATTCGTAGGTGAGTGGAAATGCGCCCCGAAAATAATTCACGGAAAATTTATAGCCGTTTTCAAATATGAAGTGTCCTAGTTTGTGCGGTTTGAATCCGTTCATCAGTTTTATTTGGCACGAGGAATCTTCTTTTTGTATTGCAGAGGACAGAACTTTTGCCGCAGAAATATGACCGGCTCCAGTGTTTAAATAAAAAAACAGGAATTTTCGGTTTTCCATCAGTATCTATACTTAACTCCTATCGTAAAATAATGGTGGTATGTATCGTGCAGTCTGTCCTTCCATGCATCAAGCTCGGATTTTGCTTGCTCGATGCGTCCCTGCTCTGTTTCCGCTGTGTAATTTCCTGAATAGATGTTTGAATCAACTCCATTGTTTGCAATATATTCATAAATATATTGTGCAGAGATAGAAAGTCGTCCTGCTTTTTTTAGGTTGAATTCATATTCAAGAAATGTACCGGCTTGAATTATATACATTGTGGAATCTTGCTTTAAAAAACCTGTTGAATCTGCGCCGTCAAATCCTCGGCTGTCAGTGCTGACAGAGCCGTTTGATGGATAGCCAGCTGGAATTCTGATTGCTTCTTCCATGGAAAGTGATTCATAGCAATTTGCGTGTCGTATAAATGATGAGAATGTTGAGACTTTAAAGTGTGGCAGAGGCTTGAAATTTATCGTCAAATTTACCCTGTCTGAATTGGGAGGGAGATTTGAACCAAGACTCATTCCAAAATTTGTATAGTCTAAATAATTATACTTGTCATTGCTTTGTGCGTATCGAGTGTAGGTGTATGGCGTGATGAGCGTATAATTCAAGGAGATGAGATTACACGGTGAGTCAAACGGAGCGTAAATAAATCCCACTTTGAATCCTGTCCTGAATCCTGCATCGTTTAATTTCAATTTGAAAACTGATTTTATGTCTTCTATATCATCAATTATAAAATCCACTAAAAAAGCGATGCAGTTAATGGGTCTCCATTCAAAGTTCAGTCCTGAAATGACATTCTCGTCAAATTTCATGAGGTTCGTCATCGCAAAATACGGAAGCGGACAAAGGTAGACGGGATTGAGCGGTTTTGAAATAATTATAGACTCGTACAAAGAGAGCGAAACGCGTGCTTTTGGAATGGGAATTTTTATGCTGTGAAACGAAATGAATTTCCGTGCGGAGTATCCAAAGCTTCCGTCTTCTTTGTCTGCTGCTAAAAGCCCAAGGTAGCGAGATATGCTCACATATTTTCCTTGGTAGTTCAATGTTGCGTTTATTGCTTGGTAAGCCGCTGGATTTATAATGAGGCTGTCATCTTGGAGAAGTCCGAATCCTGTTTTGTTCATTCCTATTGTTGCGTAAAGCTTTTTCTTGCCAAATGTCGCTATAAAATGAGGGTTCAATGCAAAGTTCGCGTTGCCTGCGCTTATTTTAAGCGCATTTCGTTTGTTTATGTCGTCTCCGAATGTGTATTGTGGAAAGACACTCTCAGAGGGCGTGGAGAAGCCGTACACTATTCCTGAAAGGTCGAAAGCTATCCCTGATTTTTCATTTATGGGAATGTCGCCGGCGACTTTTATTTCCTCCGAGAAAAATTCGTTGTGTGAAAATCGCTCTATTTCATCACTTCCTGAGTCGAGGAATTTTAACTTTGAATCTGCTTGTGTGTCTGAAGAAACGCTGATTTTTTTTTGAAAATATTTGTTTTTGTAATATTCTGCGAGTCTCTGTTCTGCTTGAGGCGCGTTTTCCATCACTTCGTCCAATAGTTCGCATATGATATTGATGGGATATGGCTTGAGCTGCGGAAGGCTTTGTATATATCCCTTTAAATACCATGCGGTTGCGTCTGTGTAAAAGTCGTCTTCTGTGTCAACGCTTATTTGTGCAGAAATGTATGAAAGAGAGATGAAAGCGAACATAAGAACGGTGAAAATATATTTTTTCAATATGTATTCCTTGCTTTGCTTCTTGCAGTGAAGTCTAAAAAACTATTTTTTATTATAATTATTTCTTGCGTGAATTACAAGATATATGCTATTCTAAAAGCGTGACCAGTGGAGAAAAAGAAAAAATATACAATTTGTTAAGAGCTGTCTCGGATAATATCTATGGATATAAGTCTCCTGAATTTGAGGAGAGGCCGTGTTTTGAGGACGATGTGTTTTTGTCAGAGGCTGCCGCATCCGTATCATCCGTGTCGCCTTTTGATTCAGGGGAGACGGTTGTTTCTCACGATTCCAACGATTTCGATGGTTCAAACGATTCAAATGGTAAGCTTTCCCTTGAAAAAATTGCCGCTCGAATTTCCATGTGCAATCGTTGTCGTCTTTGTGAGGGGAGAAATCACACTGTTCCAGGACAAGGGGTGGAACATCCTGTGGTGCTGGTGGTCGGCGAAGGACCTGGCGAGGAGGAGGATAAGCAGGGGATGCCGTTTGTTGGCCCTGCAGGAAAATTGCTTGACAAAATGCTCGCCTCTATTTCGCTTTCACGAGATGTGAACTGCTATATCGCAAACATTGTGAAATGCCGTCCGCCAAAAAACCGCACGCCGCTTTCTGACGAGGCGGACAGCTGCCGCGTCTTTTTGGATGCGCAGATACAGGTTTTAAAGCCGAAAATGATTTTATGCGCGGGAAGATGCGCCGTTCAAAATCTTTTGCACACAGAGGATTCCCTTTCTCGCCTGCGAGGAAAATTCTTTGCATATGGAGAAATCCCGCTTCTTGCGACGTATCATCCAAGCGCACTTTTGCGGGATGCGTCAAACAAACGACCTGCATGGGAGGATTTGAAGCTGTTTCGGGCGAGGCTGCTTGAAATTGCGCCTGACTATGCACATGGTTTTGGGAGGCATGATGATAACCGCGCAAATTAGACGCTTTGCTGACTTTTTAAGTGGGGGAGACTCTTGACTTTTCTTGAAATTGTCTTGAATATTCCGCTCAATCAAACATTCACCTATTCGTATGTTCCTCCTGAAAATGAGAAGGCTGAATTAAAGCCTGAGGTCGGAAAGCGTGCGGAAGTGAGATTTGGAAACAGAAAAATGACGGGCTTTATTATCGCGGTGTACGATAGTATTCCGCCTTCTTGTCCTGTGGGAGAGGAAAAAATCCGTCGTATAACAAAAGTCATAGATACAGAGCCGCTTTTTAATGAAGAGATTTTTGAAATGGCAAAATGGCTTTCTCGCTATTATATCTGTTCGATAGGCGAGGCGTTTTTCGCGATGATTCCGTCTACAGGAAAAAGGGAGAGCGGGCCTCCGTCATTTTCGTTTGAAAGTGAAATCGCTGAAAAGTCTACGAATGTTCTTTCAGAAGAGCAGGAGCGCGCGGTTGATGAAATCGTTTCACATACTGAACGGAATTTGTATCATTATCTGTATGGACCGACGGGCACAGGAAAGACGGAGGTTTTTCTTCACTCTGCGGAGCGTGTGCTTGCGCAAGGAAAAGGCGTGATTTATCTTGTGCCTGAAATCGGGTTGACTCCGCAAGTGGTGAAAGCGGTGCAGGCTCGCTTTGGAGACACCGCTGCCGTTCTCCACTCTGCGCTCACTCCAAGCCAAAAGCTCACGCAATGGAAAAAAATTATGCGCCGCGAGTCCCGAATTGCTATTGGGGCGAGGAGCGCGGTTTTTGCCCCTATGCCCGACTTGGGGCTTGTTATTATAGACGAAGAGCACGATGGCTCGTACAAGTCAGGAGACACCCCTCGCTATCATGCGCGTCAAGCGGCGATGTATCGTTGTTCCCGCTTGAAGATTCCGCTCGTGATGGGAAGCGCAACTCCGTCTGTCGAGGCGTATCACTTGATGAGACAGGGGAAGATCATCCGCCACACATTGACAAAGCGTCTTGCTGGTGGCGAAATGCCCTCGATAAAGACGATAAATCTTTCTGCCTCTCCTTCGTCTGGATGCATTTCAAAGGAGCTTGAGGATGAAATTCGAAGAACGGTGGAAAATAAAAAGCAGGCGATTTTATTTTTAAATAGACGGGGCTTCAACCACTTTTTTCGATGCAATTCCTGTGGATATGAGCTTGTGTGCAAAAACTGTTCTGTTCCGATGACCTATCATATAAAGGATAACCGTTTGAGATGTCATTACTGCAATTGGTCAATCGTGCCTCCTGTTTCATGTCCTGCGTGTGGCTCGGTGGATATTGGCTATTCAGGGTTTGGCACGGAATATATTGAGGTGGAGGCACGCTCTAAATTTCCCAATTCGCGTATTATTCGCATAGACCGTGACAGCCTCACCAAAAAAGGCGATTTGGAAAAGGCGCTTGATGACTTTCGGCGCGGCGACTACGACATCATGCTGGGGACGCAAATGGTTGCGAAGGGCTTGAACTTTCCGAACTTGCAGCTAGTCGGTGTGATTCTTGCCGATACAGGGCTTCATATGCCTGATTTTCGCGCATCCGAAAGAACATTCTCGCTGATAACGCAAGTGGCAGGGCGTGCGGGGCGGTATTTTCCAGACGGCAAGGTTTTTGTGCAGACATACAATCCGTTTTGCGAGCCGATAAAATGCGCGTGCGATGGCACGGTGAATGCATTTTACCAGTACGAGCTCTCGCAGCGAAAAAATCAAAATTTTCCGCCGTTCTCTCGCTTGATTCGCCTTGTGTTTCGTTCGGCGTTTCAGAATGTGGCGGAGGCAAATGCGGAGCAGGCTGCGAAAATCCTTGCTGAATTCTTGGGCGACAAAGGAGAGGTTTTAGGCCCCGCCGAATGCCCGATATTGCTCATCGCTAAGAATTACCGCTATCAGATTTTGTTGCGCGGTCAAAACATCTCCGCCCTGCAAAGCGCCACGGAACACCTTCTCCGCAGTTACACCCATCCGCAAAATGTCTATATAGAATGCGATGTTGACCCCGTGTCGCTGATGTAGGCAAGCGTGCGAGCAGGGCATTTCACAAGAGTTTTTACGGTACTTGCTCGTCAGTTTTTGTTGCAGACAAGAACTGACGGCGGAAGTATAGAAATTCAAATTGAAGAATAAATTTGTCTTCCGTCTCCTCGCGCTTCTTTAATTTTGCTTTGTTTTACAAATTTTTGCATTTTTCTCTCGGTACAATTTTTTCGTGCTGAAGCCCTGACCGAAGTGTCAGAAACTGTTGAAAGATAGGAAAGTTTTTGATACTATATACGAATCAATGAAATACATAAAAGAATATATTGTTCCATTTGTTATCGCTGTTTTTTCTCTCGTGATGCTGTGCCTTTTTAAATCTGCGCCCGCATCAAAATTATGGAAAGGGTATTCTATTTTGTATGTCCCTGTTGAGACGGATTGGAGAGAGGCTGCACGGATTTTGGAAGATGCAGGCTGTGAAGGGGTTGTGTCGATAGAAAATCAGTATATTCCGCTTGAGATTTCTGAAAAAACGCCTGAAGTTTCGCTTTCATGTTTGGATTTGGGAAAATCTGAGTATCTTTCCCAAAGAAATAGGTATTTTTTTGATAAAAGCAAGCGATATAGAATCTGTTATGTTCCTGATGTGCAAATGCAAAATGCAGAAAAAGCTGTTTTTGAAATGAATAGAAATGGAATCTCCGCAGGTATGAACGGAAATGCGGTGTTTCCGTTTGTCGTTCCCATTGCGTCTCTTGTGTTCGCTGTGATTCTCGTGCTTTTTTCGCATAAAAGAGTTCTTCTCGCGATTCTTCTTTCTTTCCCCTTGTTTTTTTCGTTCTCACAAGCCTTTTATTCTTCTGCAATTATTTCCTGTCTGTTCATGTATGGCATGTATCTCTTTGTTGAGGTGTGGGAGAGAAAAGGCGCGTTGCAATATCTTTTTAAGAATATTGTGGTGGTTTCATTTTTGGCGATTTCTTTTGTGGCCGCGATTTTTAATGGCTTGAGATGTTCAATGCTTTTTGTCGGTATGGCGTTGGGGGATATGGCGCTGGCGCTTTTTCTTTCAAATCTTGAAAAAATGCGTGACTCAAAAAAACTGTTTGTTCCTGTGAAAATAATCCCTGCTAAAATGATTTCTCTGTCAACAAAAGAATCCAACACTGCGCTTTTAGTTTTTGCCACATTGGCTTTGTGCATCCTTTTGTTCTCTGTGTTTTCATCGTCTGTGTCTCATGGAGACATGGATTCAAATATCGTTGTTCCAGGACCTGCATATAGCACGGAGAATTTTCCGACAATCAATGACTACATTGACTGGAGATGGGAGGCTATGACATTTCCCTATATTTCGCTGAACGAGCCAAAGAAATCCCAGAAGACGAAGCGTGGAAGCAAGGTCATTTTTACGGAATACGATGATTCAAACGGCGTTATTGTGCCTGTTGAGCGTTCCATTGAATATGACTCGGCTTTTGTTTCAAACGCACTGACTGTTGTTGACGATTTTGACTACCCTGCGATAGAAAAATTTTTAAAAGTGCAGAATAACACATCGGCGGGATATGTTTCGTCTGGAAATGTGAGCCTGTCGCTTTCAACAATCATTTTTCTTTTGCTTTCGATACTGTTTTCTCTTGGATTTTATATTATTCAAAGGCATTTTATAAAAACAACGGTTTTGTGGGGGAGAAGATGATTGTATTTTCAAATATTTCCACATTAAAAATAGATGCATTTAAAAACACCGCGAATGCTTTTGTCCCCAATTCGGTTTTAGTTCCCATTAGACAGGACTGCGAAAACGAGTGCGAGTGGCTGGTGAAGGCAGGAGACACCGTAAGTGAGGGGCAGATTATCGCGTCATCTTTTAGAGGCGCTTTTAAATCATCGGTTTATTCTCCGATTCCAGGGACGGTGATGGGGATTGAGTTGTGCGTTTGTCCAGACGGCAGAACATGCGAGGCCGTGCGGATAAATCTTTCAGGAAAATTTTCTTTTTTAGGAAAAAAACTAAAAGAGGTGGATGCCACTTCATATTCAGAGAGGATGCTGCTCTCCGAAATAGAGGAAAAGGGGATAGTCAATACATTCACAGCGAACGAGCCGCGTCTTTTGGCGAGCGACATTTCAAAGGCAAAGAAAAATACTGGTGCGAAGCTGCTTGCCGTACGCCTTTTTGATGAAGATCCCAGCCGATTGACCGATGCGCTGATTACAAAAATGTTCAAAGACAATGTGATTTCTGGCGCGAAGATTGTTGCGCGGGCGTTGGGAGCGGATGGAATTGTGTTTGTTTCGGAAAAGGGGTGTGCGATTGCCAATGCAATGTCTAGCGAAACATCTACAGATATATCTGCCGAACATTCTGCGCTTCATACAATCCCACTGTTTTCAATCGCATTAAATCCAAAAAAATATCCTTCGGGCTACAAAAGCGAGATTATACGCGCAGTGAAAAAATCGCTGAAATTTTCAGATATATGCAAGGGAATTTCAAAAAATTCACTTTTTATAGATTCCTCTACGGCTCTTGAAACATTTCGTACGGTTTCCTTTTCTATGCCTGTAATCGATAGATATGTGTATCTTTCGGGGAGCTGCATTCCGACCACAGGCATTCTAAAAGTTGCTGTTGGAACTTCCATAAAGGATTTGGCGGAGCAATGCGGTGGTTTTTTAAAGCGACCTGAGGCAATCATTATAAACGGAATTGTTTGTGGCGTTTCTGCAGGAACATTGGACACTCCGATTACAAAATATGTGAAGTCCATAACATTTTTGCCTCAATCAAAAACGCCCAATCAGAAGCAGTGTGAATGCATTCGGTGTGGAAATTGTCGCCGCATTTGTCCGCTGCATCTTTCTCCTGATATTATTTACAGCAGAGAGGTTTTTCCATACACGCAGGATACGGACGATGTGTATATCAAGTCTTCGGAGCTATGCAATGGGTGTGGACTGTGCAATGCATGTTGTCCTGCGCGGTTGCCCTTGAGTCAAGTGATTTATAACATTGCCGCCAAGCATAAAACACATAAAACAAATGCTGTGCAGGACAATGCAGCTGTGGCAGAATGGCGTGGAGGAAAATTATGAAAACAAGAAAAGCTATTGTCCGTCCATTCACTTATTTAAAGTCTTCTGTAGGGACGGAATGCAGACGAATCATCGCATTGCTTGCGCTGCAACTTCTTTTGCTTTTTGTCAGCAGGAGCTTTATGGCGGTTGTGGTCGTTTTTTCTGCCATTGCTGCGTCTGTGCTCGCCAATATGGTTTGTAACAAGGTACGGTTTTTTACAAACGGAAGCTATTATTCATATTCTATGAGCATAGTGCAAGGATTTCTCATTGGGATGTTTTTGCCTGAAAATTATCCGCCGTTTACGGTTTTTGTCGTTGCATTCTGCACGATGATAGTGGGAAAATACATTTTTAAGAATTTCTTTTACACATTTATCAATCCAAGCGTTTTTGCGCTTGCAGTCCTTTATATTATCGGGGCGGGAATTTTTGGCTCTCCCACACTTTCTTTAGAGCTTCTTTCTTCTCGAAATCCCTCTCAAATTCTTATAGAGAACGGTTTTTTCCCAATGGTATCATTTGACACCGCAATAACCGATTTTTTGAACAGAACTATTTTTAGTGTGTTCAAATTTTCAATTCCCGAAGGCTATATTTCAATGTTGTGGGACACACATGCTTCGATTCCTGCGTTTCGCTTTAATCTGCTGACGTTGATTTCATCTGTTGTGCTCTTTATGTTTGACGGCACTAAAATAATCATACCCGCAGTCTTTGTGGTCGTCTACCTCAGTCTTGTGAGAATGGTTTCACCTTTGTTTTTCAATGGAATTCCCATGCAAGGGGATATTTTGCTTGCTGTTCTCACGAGCGGAACATTGTTCACCGCAGTTTTTGTTATAAATTGGTATGGTTCTCTTCCTGAAACTATCGTTGGAAAAATTGTATTTGGACTGATTTCAGGTGTGGTGGCGTTTTTTATCTGTGGTTGCGGGACTTCTCCGATTGGAATGGTGTTTACAGTGTTGGTTTCAGACTTTATTTCATTGTTTATACAGCATTTTGAAATGAAAAAGAATTTTGTCTATACAAACCGTCTTGTGAATTCATTTTTGCAGAGCCAAGAGCACGGCGTTGCGGAGGGGCAGTAATAATGATAGAGATAAACACACGCGAGACATTGAGAGTGTTTGGCATTTTTACGGGCATTTTGGTTTTCCTTTTTTTGCTGGATGTTGGATTCATTCGTCTTGCGCAAAAAAACTGGAGTTCAGGAATGTACAATGCCTTGAGCGCAATCCTTGACGAAAAACAACCAGGGGTGTGGAGAGTTGACCGCTCTTTAAAAATAAATGCGCCGTTTTCAACAAGCGCGCAGGCGTTTGAAGTGCAAAATATGCAGAATGGAAAGAGGGCGAGGGCGGTTGTTGTGCGGACAACTACGATTTTTGGGCCGTACCCTGCGGTCTTTATCTATGACAATACGACTGGCTCTGAATTCATTGGGTATGCGTGTATTTCTGGAAGAATAAAGCGCCTTCTTGAAGAGGATAGCAATTCAGTGAGCAGAAATTACTGGTCCGCTCGCGTCAAAGACATTCTCGATGCGGTTACGGAATAAGGGTCGGACAGCCTAAAAATTGCTTTCGCAATTTTTTTAACGGCTTCCGATAAAACACCGCCCACCACAGGTGGGCTTACACAGGAGATAACAATGACAAAAAAAGCGGTTTCTATTTATATGGCGATGACATGTGCAACATCCATCGTTGTTCCTGGCCGATTTGCTGTTGGGATTGTTTTTGCGCTCGAGGCTCTTTTTATAAACCTTTTGACCACTCTTTTTCGCTCTCTTTTGGATATTTTAAAGGTAAAGCAAGTTTTCACTGTTTTGATGTGTGTGTTTACCGTTTCTATGACAATCCTTTTTAAACAGCTGTTGATTCTTTTTATGCCACAAACAGCAATGCAGTTGAGTTTTGCGTTGTATCTCCCTGCCATCTCATCTTTTTCAACGACTTTTCTTTTTGGAGAGAAAAGATTTTCATTGAAAGAGGATGTCATAAACAATATTTCACCAGCGCTGGTGTTTTCAATCTATATGTTGGTGACGATGCTCTTGCGTGATGTTTTTGGGTATGGCACATTGACCTTCCCAGCGGCGAGAAAAATGGTTGAAATCTCTCTTTTCCCAGAAAACTACACATTTGCAGGTTCTTTTATTGCAACAATACCTGGAGCGTTGTTTTTTTCCGCAATTGTTTTGGCTGTCTTCCTTGAATGTGAGAATAAATACGAGATTTTGAAAAGGGCGGGGATGCAAAAATGATATTCACGATTTTTTATTATATATTCTTTTCCTCTGTTGTTTTGATTTATGGAGTGGGCTTGAACGATGCAACCATTATGTGCACCTCTACTTCTGAATTACGGATGAATTTTGTAAAGATTGTGGCATCGATTATAGGAACTGCCTGTCTTTCGTGGGTGATAATAAAATATTTTTTGATTCCTTTGAACTTGACGGAGCTCTATCCGTTGGTGGCGGTGCTTATATTCCTTGCGATTTCTATTTTCCTTGAAATGATGATACGCATTACCACACGACGAACAACCGCGGACTTCAACTTTTCTATGTTGATAATAATACTTACGCTTAATGAAAGCGTGAGCATTATCGATGTGCTTTTGATTTCCGCATCAAGCCTTATTGCATTCTTTATTGTGCTTCCGATTTTGTATGTGATTAAGGCGAAATTTCATTTGATTGACCAAAATGATAATCGAAGCGTGAATAGCAGGTCGATTTTATTGATTTCTCTTGCAGTTTTAATTGTGGTTCTGTACGCTGCCACCGTGAGCTTTCTCAATCCAGGAGTTTTAAAATGATACTCAAAGCGATTCTTTTTATTATTATATTTTTATGCATTGCTGCCATTCTTTTTTTCTTGATTTGCATTCTTTCTCCTGCGGTGAGCGAGCAAACAAAAATTGATGAAAATATCGTGTTTTCAAAGTTTGAACATAACTTTAAAAAACTAGATGCCCAGCCTTCATCTGACGACACGGCATCTCGTGAAAAACAGGCTGTTGTGCTTTGTTCTTGCGATAAGAAATTTTCTTCTGTTTCTCCAGTCAAGAATTTTCCGGGACAGTCTTGCGCAGTGATTGCCGCAGAGTATGCATCTCTTTCCGATTGTCCATTTATGTGCATAGGGAAAGGGGATTGTATTTCATCTTGTCCACAAAACGCAATTTTAATAAAAAATGAAACGGCGGTGATTTCAAATTTGTGCATCGGTTGTGGAAGCTGTGTTTCAGCGTGTCCCAAGGGCGTTATTTCTTTGGTTGACAAAAACACTGAAAAAACAGTGGTTTGTGCAAATAACGCCATGCGCCTTACTACCTGTGATGCATTTAAAAAAGAGCAAATAATTTTGAGACCAGGGAAAAAACACTTTAAAATATTTCAAACTTGCTATAGAATATTATTTAGGTAGTGTTGTAAAAAGGTATGCCAATTTGTTTAAATATATGCATAGACTCATCGATTGCCAGCACCTCTCAAAAGAATGCGATGGAAAAAGAATTCTCTTCAGGTTGCAAGAGTGCTTTGAAATTTGCTTATAGCAATGCGGATTTTAAATTGGCTTTTCATTTTGATGGCGTGCAGCTAGAGTTTTATAAAAAAGAACATCCCGAGGTCATTGAAATTATACAGACTTTGATAGATAGAAAACAACTTGAAATTTTAGGTGGCGGTTATTATAGTCCGCTTTTTCCTTTGCTTTTTCCACGCGATAGAGCCACCCAAATAGATATGCTTTCATCTCTTGTTCGGGAAACTGTTGGAAAGAGACCTCGTGGAATGGTTCTTTTTGCAAGTGCATGGGATGCGTCTTTGGTTCAATGCGTTTCCTCGAGCGGTATAGAGTATGTCATTCTTGACGAGACTTTGATTCCTGCTCAAAAACACCGCTTTAAGCCTTTTGTCATGTCCGACAAGGGCAAGTCCATAACGATTCTTTCTGCCGAAAATTCACTAAAGAAACTCACCTGCCTTTCCCCTGATGAATTTCTTGACACTGTTTATGGATCTGTTGAAAAGGCGCGTAAAAATTCCGATGGATACATCTCATCTCTTGATAGAGTCATTACCATTCAGTTCTCTCTTCAAGAATTGGGCTTTCTTTTTGCCACGAAGTGGATGCAGGGGCTTTATTCTCGTGTGTTAGAGCGTGATGACTTTTATTTTGGAACGCCAAATCATTATTTGAAGTCCAACCCGCTCAAAACGCCTGTTTATATTTCTTCAGGGATATGCGCTGAAATTGCACGGAGGGCATATACTCCGTATGAATCAGTAGACTCGGCAAAGCTGCCGTCTGTGTCAGTCTTTAATTTTTTGCAGGTGTATCCACAGGTGAACAGGCTGTATAGCAGACTGCTTTATTTATGTCTGCTTGTAAACCAGAAAAAAGGTGATAAAATCCGAAAAAAAGCCGCCCGAGATAAAATTTTGGAGGCGCAGAGGGGAAGTGCATTTATAGGCTCTCCAAAAGAAGCGTTTTTGAGTTTTGCAAACCGTCAGAATTCCTATAAAAATTTGATTGAGGCGGAAAAAATAATTCGAGAGATAGAGGATTTCTCGGAGACGCTTTTGGATTTTGACTATGATGGCGATGGCTTGAACGAATATCTCTTTAGAATGAAAAATTATTTTGCTGTCGTCAGTTTGAAAAGCGGTGCAATCCGCGAATTTGATGTGATGCAGTCTGGAGGAAATTACGCTGACAGTTTAAATCGTATGGCTGAATTCGAAGGGTGTGATGATGTCTACGAGAGAGGACTTTTTGTTGACCATATTTTTACAGACAAAGAATTTAATCAGTATTTACAAAATAAGCCAGTGAGCTCAGGCATTTTTTCACGCTCCATTTATACAGAAGTGAAATGCCTTCCACAGCATAAAGAGGTGGAAATTCGTTCGCAGGCGGTTTTTGGAAAAAAAACGCCTGTCTCTCTTCGTAAAAGATATATCGCCACGGCAAGTGGTATGATGGTTCAATATATTTTGAAAAATGAAGGAGATATGCCTCTTGATGCTCGATTCGCTGTTGAATCCACCCTTGCCCAAATTCATTTTAAAACACAGAATTTTGGTGCGTATAATTTGGAAATAGTTGTAAACGGAAAAAAACAAAATATTGACACAACCGCATCCTCTGCCGATGTGATACATATGGGATTGCTTTCAAATGTGGAGTGCATTTTGCTCTCCGATTCAGACACATCCATTAGTTTTATGTTTGAACCAAATGAACCATGCAACCTTTCCTTTGTGCCTATCGTTTTTAAACGCCCTGATGCAAACGGTGAAATTGTTCCTGTCAGCAAGTCCTTTGCAAAAACAATGTTTTGGGATGTGCATTTGCCTGCTGGAATGGAAATGGAAAAAACCATAAATTTCAGCCTCCTCTCTATGCACAAAAAGGCTGACCACGGCTGACCACTAGTTGATACACCAAGTTTTATTACTTCAAGGTCAGCTCGCACTTTCTTCTTGCGAAGAAAGTGAAAATGCATTCTACAACAATATTGACCACTAGTTGATACACCAAGTTTTATTGCTTCAAGGTCAGCTCGCACTTTCTTCTTGCGAAGAAAGTGAAAATGCATTCTACA
>X363_Desmarests_Spiny_Pocket_Mouse__coassemble_316_pt1 | contig 33582 bp, 29 predicted proteins | sample X363_Desmarests_Spiny_Pocket_Mouse__metabat2_high_PE_007 | metagenome-assembled genome bin X363_Desmarests_Spiny_Pocket_Mouse | reverse complement strand
AACGACTGTGGTTTTTGATTTTTGATTGTATCTTTCATAATGAGAAAAGTGTAATTAAAACTATTTTAGTATGTCAATTTATACTACTAATTTTTTTTTCACATATAAAATATATTCTTGTCGCCGCAATGTATTTATGTACATGCAAAGTCGCTCGTTGGCAGTTCTTCCATTTTCTACTGTTAATGAAATCCCCTCATTTCGCCGATAGTAAAGTGATGAAAACTCTTGTAATTTTACTTGCGGATTTCCGCAGTATCAACATATTTGATAAATGTTTTAATGGAAAGTCTTCGTTTGATTTGTCATTTGAATGGGCGAATCGCTTTGGCGATGAATTTGCGGTGCTTGCTTCTCGTGACGATAGGGATTTTGTTTCAAAAATTCCAGAAGAAAATGTAGTGCTGCTTGAGGATTTTACGACACACTCCCTGCTTGCCGCAATTTCACATCTTGCAGATGAAAAAAAAATGGATGTCATTTTGTATTCGTATGCTGATACGCCGTTTTTAAACGACATGCTCACAAAATCCATTCTTGAAACCCACACAACATATGGCGCGGAGTACACATTTGCTGAAGGCTATCCGTATGGATTTGCGCCAGAGGCATTGGATTCGGGGGCGGCTCGGATTCTCTCGCAGCTTGCCTCCACAACGCAAAGCGAAGAGGGAAGAAAACGCATTTCCCGCACCAGCATTTTTGATTTGCTCAAGACGGATATCAACTCATTTGAAGTCGAAACCGTTCTCTCTGATTTTGATGCTCGTCCATTCAGAATGAAATTTGACTGCGGATGTCACGCGGAAAAAGAGGCGTGTGTGGAGCTTTTCAAAATGATGCAGTCTTCAAAATCGCCAGCTGACCTTGCAAACGCCTCCGCAGACGACATTTCAAGTGACCTTTCAAAAAATGTGGATAATCTTGCGAAAAAAGCAAGTGAAAATCCACAGATTTTAAAGACTGTGCCATTTTACTATGACATTCAAATTTCAAGAAAATCATCGGCAGATTGCCTCTATATCCCTAAAAAAATGCAGTCCATCACAGCGAACGAATATATGAAAAAGGAGGATTTTCTGTCTCTCCTTGAAAAAATCGAAACGCTTTCCGACTGCGCTGTCATAAATCTTTCAGGCTTTGGAGAGCCGTTGTTGCATCCTGATTTTGAGGAGTTTGTTGATGCAGTCTTTAAACACGAGAATTTCCATCTTTTAATTGAAACTGATGGTCTGAATGTGACGGAAAGTCTGTGCAAAAACATAAAATCAATTGTGGACAATGCAAAAGAGAGAAGAGGAGTGACAGAGTACTTTGACAAAATCCTTTGGATTGTGAAAATTGATGCCGTGTCAGATGAAATATATAGAAAAATACACAGAATTGATGGCAACAGTTCTGATTCAAGGCATTTTTCTCGTGCGGTGGAAGCAGTTTCCACCTTGCAAAAGTATTTTCCTTATTCTGTGTATCCACAGTTTATGCGAATGAGTCAAAATGAAGTGGAGCTTGAAACATTCTATAGAACTTGGAGCAATAAAAGCAGTGCAAGCAATGGCAATGTTATCATTCAAAAATACAGCTCGTTTTGTAAAACGCTTCCAGATTACAAAGTCGCAGACTTGTCTCCGTTAGAGAGAAATCCTTGTTGGCATATTCGACGGGACATCACGGTTTTTGTGAATGGAGATGTTCCGCTTTGTCGTGAGTGTCTGGATGATTGTGTGTGTGGAAATGCATTTACTGATGACCTTTTTGAAATTTGGCATAAATTTGACGGTGAGTTGAAAAATCATATCAATACTATCTATTGTGAAAAATGCGGAAAGTGCGATGAATACTATACCTTTAACTTTTAATGAGCATCAGATCAAGAGAACTGTATTAGGTGGTACTCAAACAATGCAGGGCTTCAAAATGAATGTTTCTGTTATTATGATAAATGACAGCGGAATTCAGAGCTATGTTCAGACGGTAAAAAGATTGATTTCGTGTGGATTTAAATCAATTGTATGGGCGGAACCTTCAAAATACAATTTTAATATAGAAGGAATATCTCGCCAATTTCCAACGGTAAAATTTGTTGTTCCGCTCGAAGAGTCTACGCTTGGCGAGCTGATAAATCTGTGCGTGGAAGAAATAGACACAGAGTATTTTCTAGTTGTTCGGGGATGCATTAAGATAACCTCTAATTTGCTTTTGCAAAACATCGCTGAAAATCTTATGCGCGCTAAAAAATATTGTATTGTTCCTCGTCTTATTGATAAAAACAATCAATCTATTCCTGTGCATTTTATTCCTGAATCAAACAAAGGGCATTTTCTACTTTCCGAGCACAGCTTTATTATGGACGGTATTTCAACGCTGCACACAACGGATTTTATTGGATTTTTTAACCGTGAGAAATTTATTCGGCTTGGCGGTTATGATTATAGAATCATTTCCCCCTATTGGCAGAACGCAGACCTTTCCTTGAGGGCGTGGCTTTGGGGCGAGCAAATTGAAATTTCAACTGCGCTTATGTTTGCGTATGATATTGAAAGGGAGATTCCAGACATCACGAGGGATTATTCGTACTTGCATTTCTATGTGAAAAACATTCTTCCTAAATTCAAAGAGGACCATGGATTTGTGCCGTCATCATCGTTTTTGAATTTCAAATTGCATTCCGCATGCGGATTCTTTGAGGGGCTTGCGCTTTTTAAAGACGCAGAACATTGGGTTAATATAAATAAATATAGATTTAAAACCGATGCACAGGGGTTGATTGAAGATTGGATGAAAAAGAAATGATGCATGATGCAGAAAAACGCGCCGTAATAATTCAGTGTCGCCTTTCCTCGTCACGGCTTCCTGGAAAGGCGGTGAAACTGCTTGGAGGGCATCCTGTTCTTGAATGGACTTTAAATGCGATGAAAACGGTTCGCGCAAAATGGTACTATGTCGCAACTGATGAGGCCTCTTATGACATTTTAAAGCCTATTGCCGAGCGGTGTGGGTGGGGTATATTTAAAGGCCCTCTTGAAGATGTTTTGAAACGATATTGTCTTTTAATTGAAAAACTCAAGTGCAAGACGGTGCTCCGCGCCACAGCCGACAATCCGTTTTTGTTTTACGAGGCGGCGCAGTTGTTATGCGAGGAGTTTTCACGGCAGTCCGAGCGTTCAAAATGCGATTATATGACATGGACAGGGCTTCCGCATGGTTCAGGCGTTGAAATTTTCAATGCGGAGTCGCTTTTAAAGGCGCTCCATCTTACAAATGATGCGTTCGACCACGAGCATGTTGGTCCTGCGCTCTATAATCATAAGGATAAATTCACCTCTCTTTTTTATCGTGCGCCGTCACGGTTTTATTATCCTGATTACCGCACGACTATAGACACCGCCGCGGATTTTAGACGCGCGCTCGCGATTGTTGCAAAATTGTCTGGTGGTGAAATGCCGAATGCGCCGTACACAACGGAAGAGATTGTTTCTGCGGTAAAAGACTCTTCCGTTCATAATACGATTCTTTTTATACCGTCTGTAAAAAAGGGGCGAGGGACAGGGCATTTGCGCCGTTGCTTAAAGGCGGCATGCGATACAAACGGATTTGTGTATATTCCAAAAGGGTATGACCTTGAAGAAACGGATTCCATCATAAAAGAGTATCAAAACAAAGAAAATGGTCTGAAGGACTATCAAATTATAAACACATTTCCTGAAAAAAATGAATTTTCGTTGATTGTCACCGATTTGTTTTGTATGGAAAAAGACGAGGCGGAGAAAATCAGCTCTGCTTCTCGGCTTGTGTCCCTAGATGAGGGCTCATGTTTCACTGACTACAGCGATTTTCTGCTTGACATAATTCCATCATATAATATAAAGCGACCGTCAAATCTTTCTGCTCCCGAGTTTATGGAAAAACCAAAAAATAAAAAAAATATATGGAATTTTCCAATAAAAAAGGTGCTCGTAACACTGGGCGGAGAAGATCCTGCGAATTTAACGATGGTCACCGCTGAGTATTTTGCAAAGGGTGGGTGCGAGGTTACGGCGATAACTCAAAAAAATGCGAGGGGTTCACTTTCTGTCGACACAAAATCCTCTGAAATTTCTGAAGTCTACGAAAAAATACATTTTAAGGAGACTGTTCCTGATCTAAAGGAGTCTCTTTTTGAATTCGACCTTGTTGCAACTCATTATGGACTTACAGCGTTTGAGGCGGTGAGCGCGGGGTGTGCGGTTATTTTGCTTCCCACTTCAAAACTCCACGAAAATCTTGCGAGAAAATACGGATTTGCGTGTCTTTCGCTGAGGGAGCTTTCCTCTTCGTTTAACACACAGCGTTTTTCAAATTCGGTGAATCTTATGCCAAAGAGCATATCCAGCGATTTTGAAAAGCCTCTCGGTTCATATATAAAACGCCTTGCGCGTGGAAGACGGCTTTCGTGTCCTGTGTGCGGCAGCGGTATTGAGCGAAAAAAATGCGATGAAATTGTTGATAGAACGGAATTCAGGACATTCAGACGCTGCCAAACGTGCTCTTTGATTTATATGTCTTGGACAATTGATGAGGCGGAAAAAACATATGAAAAAGACTACTTTGCGGAGGACTACAAAAGACAATACGGCAAAACATATATTGAAGATTTTGATTCGATTAAGAAAATGTCTCTTCGAAGGATGATTCATATAAACATTCACTCAAAAAAACAAAAATTCTCACAGCCTGCACTGCTTGATGTGGGATGCGCATACGGACCTTTCTTAGCGGCTGCAAAAGAGAGTGGTTGGCAGGTCTTTGGAACGGATATTTCAAATGATGCGATAGAATATGTACAGAACAAACTGCTTTTTTCTGCGGTGCAATCTGCGTTTCCTGACTTTGATTCAGCCGCTTCGTTTGGTATAAATCAGTTTGACGCGGTGACGATGTGGTATGTGATAGAGCATTTTATGGATGTATCATCGGCTTTGAAGAAAGTGAATGGAATTCTAAAAATGGGCGGTGTTTTTGCATTTTCCACTCCTTCTGCGCAAGGAATCTCTGCGAAGTCACATTACCACGCCTTTTTTGAGAACAGTCCATCCGACCATTACAGTATATGGGAGCCTACACGGTGTGCAAAAATCCTGCAGAAATTCGGCTTTAAAGTGGTGGGCATTGTTTCAACTGGTCATCACGCCGAACGGTTTCCGAATGTAAAGAAGCGCGCATGGAAAAAGGATAGCGCGATGTTCACATTTTACGATTTAAAAAGCCGTTTGATGCGTTTGGGCGACACTTTTGAAGTCTATGCACGAAAGGTGAGAGATGTGTAGCGAATGCAGTGAATTGGCGTTCAAGAAATTGGCGATTTTGCATTCGCTTCATATTTCGTTCGCTTCACTGTCAAAACGTGCTTGATGATTTGTAATGGAGAATGATATGCAAAAAGAATGTGTGTTGATTTTGGGCGCAGGGCTTATGCAAAAACCTGCGATTCTTGCCGCAAAGAAAAATCATTTTAAAACAATTGTCGTTGATGCAAATCCTGCTGCGGCATCCATAAAATATGCCGATGCATTTTCCCAGATTGACTTGAAGGACAGAGAAGGTATTTTTGAATATGCAAATCAATTGGCGAGAAGCGAAAACCTTGTTGGCATCTTTACGAGTGGCACGGATTTTTCTGCATCCGTTTCATATGCGGCGGAAAAACTGCATCTTCCGTGTCATAGCTTTGAATCCACCCTCAATGCAAGCGACAAGGCGCGCATGAGAAGTTGCTTTGAAAAAAGCGGAGTTCCTTCTCCGCGTTTTTTTGTGCTTTCGGAAACAGCGTCAAAAGAAAAAGCGATTTCATATGCTGAAAAATTGGGATTCCCCTGTGTGGTAAAGCCAGTGGACAATATGGGGGCCAGAGGATGCCGTATTGTACGCGATAAAGACGAAGTATATTCTTCTGTGATGGAGGCGAGTGAAAATTCGCGTTCAAAAACCGTCATTCTTGAAGAATTTATGATAGGAGATGAATATTCGATAGACGCATTGGTTTACAATGGCACAATGACAATTACGGGGTTTGCAGACCGCCATATTTATTATCCTCCTTATTTTATTGAAATGGGGCACACTATGCCGTCCGTTATTGATGAAAAAAAACGTCTTGAGTTAATTGCTGCGTTTGCATTGGGAGTGAAGGCGCTGGGACTTACGCAAGGAGCCGCAAAAGCGGATATAAAATACACGAAAAACGGTCCGAAAATCGGAGAGATTGCGGCGCGTCTTTCGGGCGGCTATATGTCGGGCTGGACATTTCCCTATTCTTCATCTTTTAATTTAACGGAAAACGCACTTTTCATTGCGTGCGGAAAGAAGCCGTGCGCTCTTTTGAAAAAACGAGAGCCTGTTTTATATGCGCCGCATGCATCTTCTGAACATGACGAAAAGCCATTTGAGCTTTTTGAAATTCCATCAAAAAAGGTGAGTGCGGAACGGGCGTGGATTTCAATTCCAGGAAAAGTGCATGCAATTTTCGGACTAAAAAATGCTTTTCTCACGCCCTGCATAAAAAATGTTTTTCCGCGTCCCATATCAAATGGCGATGAAGTGGATTTTCCTCATAATAATGTTGAAAAATGCGGCAATGTCATTTCATGTTCTAAAAATTACGGCAAGGCACTTGATTTTGCTGCAAGCGCACGGAAGAAAGTTTTCATTCGCCTTGAGCCATGCAATCCGCGTACCGATGCATTTTTGCATTCCTCGGAAGAATGCAGTTTTCCACCGATGGCGTTTCCTGAATACCTTATGTTAAAAACACTTGGACTGTGTGGAACTATAAAAGAAAACACCAGTGTTTTGACGAATGTGGGGCAGGGGGTAAAAAAATTGCTTGAATCGGACTCGAAGGACTGGAACGGACGCTCTATTTTGGAAACCGCTCGTCTTTTCGATAGGCTATGCCACCATCATCCCGAATTAAACGCATTTGAGTTTTGGAATGCCCTCCTTCGTGGCGGCATACAAGGGGCCGTGTATTATTCGGATTCTCAATGTTCTTGAAGTTTTTCTTTATTCAACAAATCCTCATATTTCCCGTTCTTTTTCCGATAAAGATGTATATGAAAGTTAGAAAAATTCTTGTTTTTGCCATCATTACGCTGTTCTGTGTTTTTTCAGCAGCCTCTCAATCTGAAACCGAAAGAATCTCCCTGCTTGAAAAGTCTCTGTCTTCGGGAATAACTGTTTATTGGGATAGCCTTTCACTCACTGGTCTGCTTGAAAAAAATGGGCATCAGATCACTTTCAGACCAGGAGACGCTCTTGTTCTGCTGGATAATTTCACCGTTGCATATACAGACGCACCGTCAATTGAAAACGGAACGATTACGGTGAGTAAAAAATTCATGGACTTTGCAGAAGAAAGTCTCAATCAAAAAAAAGAAGGAGAGGGATTTAAAATCGGCGCAATTTTGATAGACCCAGGACACGGCGGAAAAGATCCTGGCGCACAGGGAAATTTCAAAATCAATGGAAAAAACATAAATGTGCAGGAGAAAAAAGTGGTGCTGTCTGTTGGAAAAAAACTCTATGACAAGCTGCGCTCGTCATATCCTGATAAAAAAATAATTATGACGCGTTCCGATGACAAGTTTTTGACTTTGGCGGAAAGAACGGATATTGCGAATGGCGTGAAACTTTCGGAAAACGAAGCGGTTTTGTATGTTTCAATTCATGCAAATGCGTCTTTGGACAAAAAGGCGAGTGGCTATGAAGTGTGGTATCTCTCGCCAGGCTATCGTCGCACCGTTTTGAATAAAAGCAACACCACGGAAGACAAAACGCTTTTTCCAATCCTCAATTCAATGATGGAGGAGGAATTCACTACAGAAAGCATTCTTATGTCAAAATTCATAATGGATGGTCTGCAGGCGCAGATTGGCAGTCAAACAAAGGCTCGCGGTATAAAAGCGGAGGAGTGGTTTGTCGTGCGAAATGCAAATATGCCGAGTGTTTTAATCGAGGTTGGTTTTGTTACCAATGAAAAGGAGGCCTTGAATTTAAATAATGATGAGTACTTGCAAAAAATCGCCTTAGGAATATATAATGGAATACAAGCGTTCGTCACACATTTTGAACGCTCAAGGGGATTCATACAGTAATGAAAGAAAGAGCATGCCTAAAACCGTTTTTTATTCTTTTTGCGATTTTTATTGTTTGCTTGAGTGTCTCTCTTTTTATGTGGGCAAGACATTCTTTTGGAGTGCGCAGGACATTTGTGTATAAATCTGCGTCATCAGATGCCTTGAATATAGAAACGCGTTATCTTCCGTCAGCTCCTGTTGAAGGGCAAATTCAAAACTACATTGACGAGTTGCTTTTAGGCTCTCTTTCTGAAAGATGTCAACATATCTTTCCAAAAGGAACGGCGATTCTTTCTTGCTTTGAAAGAGAGGGCGACCTATATGTCGATTTTTCTGAGGATTTGATACGGAACGCCGACCCAACCACCACTCATTTTTCCGAAGAATTCGCGTTGTTTTGCAATAACATAAAACGAAATTTTTCCACTGTCCGTAGGATACACATTTTCATAAACGGCAGAGAGTCATACGAACAGTGATTTGAGAATTCTCCTTTGGGAAAAAAACATTTTTTGCGAAAATTATTTTTATTTCTTTCTGTTTTACATTGACAAAAACAATCGATTAGGCGATAATGAAATATATATACAAGGCTACATCTATTATTTAAAGGAGCTTCTAAATGAAGAGGACTTTTTTATTCGTAGCAGCTTCTATGCTGCTTGCTAGTGTCAGTTTGTTTGCTGAAAGAGCAACAGTTATTGATTTTACTTTGCTTGAACCAGACTGCGTTTCTGATGAAGAGGGAAATCCAACTCAAAACAGTCGCACAGTGATGGATTTCTCCAAATCTGCTGGCACAACTTTTACGGATGAGCAAAGAGAAATTATGAAAACTTCTCTCGCTCTACCAGAATGGGAGGTTGTACTCAATTCTTCTGCGAGAAATGTAAGGAGTCTTGGACTTTCCACTGTTGTTGCAGCGCCTGTTAGTGAAAATTCAAAACAGGATTTTGCTGGCAAGAGTGTTATGGGTGTTCGTGTTGTGTTCCCAGAATGGAATGCAAACGCCAACGCATACATTCGCCCTCCATTTGAGATTCCTGCATATGAACCGCTTGCCACTGCTGATGAAAATGGCGAGCGACAAGAGCCAAGCGATGAAGAAAAGGCAAGTGGTAAAACACTGTTTGAAGATGGATACGGTGTTGTAAAGAATGTCGGAACAATAAAGTCGATTGCTGTTACAACTCTTGGCATGAACTTCCCCGAGGCTCTTTATGTTCTTCTCAAGGACACAGATGGTGTTGAACGACGCTATTTCATGGGCTATCTTGGATTTGATGGCTGGAAAGAATTGCGTTGGGATAACCCACAATATATTTCTGAAATCCGAAATCGCGAAATCCGCATTTATCCAATTTATCCACGTGGCATGCCTTTTGTGAAGTTCACTGGTTTTCAAATTGCACGCGATGCAAACCATATTGGTGGAGATTACATCGGCTATTTCAAAGATGTAAAGATTATTTTCGACAATGCCGTTTACACAACAGAACGTGATATTGCTGATGAAGACCTTTGGGGAATCATCACAAAGCAGGAGTCAGACCGACAGGCTGCAGAAATGCCTCGCTTTGGCGACAAGCAGATTAATCGTTATCTTGAAAAGCAAAAGTTGGCTACTGAAGACTCTTTTGATGAGGATGAAGGTGAAGAAGGTGGAGAGACAAGCGAGAATGGTGAGGCAACTGAAAATGGTGCTGCTGACTCTACCGCTGAAACTGGAGACGAGGTTGTTGAAGAGTAATCTTCCATAATCTTTTCTATTACAAAGTTGTATCGAAAAGCATCTTGTAAAATTTTTTACAAGATGCTTTTTTTTAGGTCGTTTTACAGAGGTGGGGCATGGAAAAGTTAAAGGCTAAAAACATTCCATCAAAAATAAGAATTCAACAGGTTTTTAATAATTATACAGTGTATTTGCAGGAAATCCTTGAGAACATCCATAATGTTCTCAAGGAACACATCACGCTTTCTTCCCAACCAACATATAAAATGCGTATAAAAAGCTTTTCGAGTTACTATAAGAAAATCCTGCGCCAAAAACCAGATGAAGCGTTAAATTCAGAAAAACTTGTCACATTGACCGATATAATTGGAATTCGTATTATCTGCACATTCCTTGAGGATATTGCTGTCGTCCGAAGTCAAATCAGTGAGATTTTTGATGTGAAGGAAATTGAAATAAAGGGAGCGTCACAAAGTTTTAAGGAATTTGGATATGAGTCAATTCATGTGCTTGTGGCGATTCCAAAGGAATGTTTGCCCGCCTCTTTGCCATTGGATATGAAAATCCCTGATGACCTTGTGTGTGAAATACAAATCCGCACCATTTTGCAGGATGCATGGGCGGAAGTCGAGCATGAATTGATTTACAAGACGGAATTTTCACCGTTTGATATGCCCTTAAGAAGAAAGCTTGCGTCTGTGAACGCCTCTTTGAGTTTAGCGGATGTCATTTTTCAAGAGATTCGAGACTACCAGAAAAAATTGCAGACAGAATTAAACGAACGCCGCCAGGCATTTTATCATTTGGCGGATGGTCTTACAAACACCGAAAAAATGGTTCCTGTTCCTGATAAAATTGAACGAGTTAATCCGTATGTTCAAGGAACTATAGATGACCTTATTCTTCAGGCAATTCATGCGCACAATATGGGTGATTTTGAGGGGGCGATTGCTATTTACACACGAATTATTGATTCATCCCCAAAGCCGAACGATATTGTTCTTTCTGTAATTTACAAGCATCGTGGGATGGCCTATTTTTCAGGCAATGACTATGAAAATGCGTTAAAAGATTTTGAGGCTTCTTTTTCATTTGATGCTAACAATTTCCGCTCTGTGTATTACGAGGGGATTGTTCATTCTATCCAAAGCAATTACGAAAAGGCTATAGAGTGTTTTACAAAATCCCTTGATATAAATGAATTTCAATCCCACACATTTTATCGTCGCGCCATTGCATACTATGAAACAAATCAGTATGAAAATGCAATGAATGATGTGGTATCTGCGCAGCGATTGGGGCTTGTTGACGAGGGGTTGAATGCATTGCACGATAAACTTGTTGAAAAATTTGATATGAAGGTATAGAACCAAGCCAAAATGCATGTTAATACTGATTACGATGAATATTATGATGACGACCAACCCATTGTCAATCTAATAGATGCTGAAAACACTGCTCTTTATATTTCAGATGGCGGACCGCTTTCTGAAATGCACGCAAATTTCGAGGAGCGAAAAGTTCAAATTGAATTGCTAAAGAAAATAGCGAAAGCATTCAATGAAAATAAAATCGGGGTTTTTGAGGCTGGAACGGGAGTTGGAAAATCCTATGCGTATCTCATCCCGTCATTGATTTGGGCGGATATGAATGATGACAGAGTTGTCGTTTCAACAGGCACAATCAATTTGCAGCAGCAGCTTTGCGAAAAAGATATTCCGATGGCAGAAAAAATCATTGGAAGGGATATAAAATTTCTTTTAATGAAAGGGCGACAAAACTATATTTGCAGGCGAAGATTTGAAGAGGCTTCTGCACAAGGCGAGCTTTTTGAAGATAATACGGAGATTTTCAGAAAAATACGAGACTGGATGACTTCTTCGCAAACAGGAAGTAAAAGCGAGCTTCCTGTTCAGCCACCAGAAAATATATGGACTCGGATAAATTCTGAAAGCGATGCGTGCATGGGCATGCGCTGTCCGTATCACACGGATTGTTTTGTTATGAGGGTGCGAAAAGAGGCTGCGAGCGCAAAGCTTATCGTAGTCAATCATCATCTCTTGTTCGCGGACATAGAGTCTCGGCTTTCTTCGGGTTCGTATGAGGATGCGGCCGTCCTTCCACCGTATAGGCATATTATCTTTGACGAGGCGCACGGTATTGAGGGCGCAGCCACTAGTTTTTTCAGCGAGAGTTTTACAAGATTCAAAATAATGCGTTCCTTAAATCAGCTGTATAGACGGAAAAAGAATTCTGAAGGCGGTTTTTTGTGTACGCTTGCAATTTTATCTTCAAACGAAGAGAAAATTGCAAGCGCATATGATATGGTCTCCTGCATAAAAAACGATATAGAAAATTTGGAGACGAGTGCGCTTGATTTGCTTGCCGCGGAGTATACAATGAGGCTTTGTGAAAAGACGGCGCGTTCTTTTGGTCCTGTGATAACGCTTTCTTCAACGCTTGCAGCAAGCATTGAAAAATTTGTTTCGTTGTGCAGAGAAATAATGGAAGGCATAGATGATGCGGATAAAGAGGCCCCTGCATATTGGGAGTCGAAAATCTTGTTGCGCCGTCTTGATGCTATTTCTAAGATTCTTCGCGATTTTTCTGATTGGAATGAAAAAGACAGTTTGGTTTTTTGGATGCAAAAAAATCGCCTTTCCAATGAGATGGTAAGAGATGGCGAAAATCCATTGTATGTATCGTTTACGGAAACGCCCCTTGATATTGCGTCTCGTATGAATGAGGGAGTGTTTGAGCCTATGAAAAGCGTTGTGTGCACATCGGCAACATTAAAGACGGGCAGAGACTTTTCTTATTGGATGAAGCGCACGGGTGTTTCTTTTGTGGAACGAGAGCGCATTGTGATGGGAGAGTTTCCTTCTCCGTTTCCCTATCAAAAAAATATGCTTTTTGCCGTTCCATCTGATGCGCCATTGCCTGATGCAGAGATGTTTCAAGATTGGATAAATGTGGCGATTTTAAAGTTAATAGAGGCTTCCGATGGGCGTGCATTGGTTTTGTTCACATCGTATGAAAGCCTGAAAAATGCATTCTCTTATGTTCAAAAATATGTGCGGAATTTTAAAGGCGCGATTTTTCGACAGGGAAGTGATGACAATGCGCGTCTTTTGGAAAATTTTAGAAACGATATACCAAGCGTGCTTTTTGCAACGGATTCATTTTGGCAGGGTGTTGATGTTCCTGGCGAATCTCTTTCGCACGTTATAATTGCGCGTCTTCCGTTTACCGTCCCTAACGACCCCATTTTTACTGCGCGCTCTGAATCGATAGCAAAACGGGGCGGCTCGTCCTTTATGGAATTGAGTCTTCCAGAGTCGCTCATAAAATTCCGCCAAGGAGTAGGGCGACTTATGAGGTGTAGCACTGACAAGGGCGCTGTGGTAGTGCTCGACCGCAGAATTTATGAAAAACGGTATGGTTCGTTTTTTTTGTCTTCTCTCCCACAGTGCAAGACACTGTATACAGAGTTGGATAAACTCTGCGATGCGATTTCATCGTTTATTTTTGGATAAGCATGTGTTATCAAAGGAGACTTGTTAAAAAGATATGTTTTTGTGAGGGTCTCATCGAGACATTATTGTGTACTTTTACAACTGAAGAATGTTTTTATAAAAACTCGAAATTAAGCGAGATTAAGCCCCTATATTTTTTTTTAATTTTGTGATAGAATAAATTACATTAGAAATTTTGAATATAGAGGACAAAAAAAACTTCTCGTTAAAATTGTTTAACTTTTTATGGGAGATAAAATTGTATAGTATTATAACTATTGCCTGCCTTTTTGCGGCGGTTATTCCGGCCGCTACCCTTAATATCATTGCCTATCCAATAAACAAGGGGTGGGCTTGCTCTATTTCTCAATATATCGTGAAAGTTCTTGCTCCTCGTGTTTTTGCGATTTTGAACAAATACAGGCATTTTCACTTTTTTTCATACAATGAATCCAAGAAAAAATTGCCGAAACAGTTTTTTGTAATAGCAAATCATCAGAGTTTGCTTGACATTCCTGCGTTTATGAATTTTTTTCGAGAGCAGGATGTGCGCTTTGTTGCAAAAGATAATCTTGCCCGACATATTCCGTTGGTTTCAGAAATGCTTCGCGCTCATGAGCATTGTATGATACCGAGAAAGGGTAGCCCCATGATAGCGATGAAGCGTATTGAAGACTTTGGGAAGAAGGTGTTGGAGAGAGGGCAAATCCCTATTTTATTTCCAGAGGGAACACGCACAAAAGATGGAAATGTCGGTAAATTTTATTCAGCGGGTTTTAGAAAATTAAATGAAGTTCTCCATCTTCCTATAGTCGCATGTGCGCTTGACGGTGGCTATCAAATTCGTGATTTGGGGCGTATTATGTATAATCTAAAGAACGGTTGCTATAGGGTGAAAGTCTTGAAGGTTTTTGAGTCTCCAAAGACAAAGGAAGATGAAAGCAAGGTTTTGGAGGAAAGTCGCCTTCTTATTCAAGAGCAGGTGACAAAATGGCATAATTATAGAACGGATGAAAAATAAATTGTATGTGAAAAAAGTCTACGCTGTTGCAGAGCTTTATAATAGAAACTTTTCAAAAAAGAAAACCGCAATTATGAAAAACATTCTATGAAGCACAGAACCGAATAGAGGGCGAATGCTATTCTTCGTTTGTTATGGTCTCCACGAAGGCTGTAATGCTTTTTTTCAAAACACAAAATTAATCTCAAATAAAAAAGGCTGTCAAGCAGCCTTTTTTATACTATTTGAAGTCTTTTGGTCGTCTTTCAACTCGTTTGCACTTTGAGCATTCTGCGAGATTCTTAAGCCTTCCGCTTTCATACATAGTTTTCATTATGATTTCTCCGCCGCAATCAGGGCAAAGGAATTTTTGTGTTGCAACGCTCGTACGAGAGTTTTTACTTGCTCCAGCCATAGTGTTCCTCCAGTCTTTGTATCAGTGATAGTATCATAATATTTATAGAAAAGTTAGTCAAGAGACACGATAAATAGAAACACAGTTTCAGCGCAAAAAAAAACTATATTTTAGGCTTTAAAAAGCAGGAGAAAAAACAAAGTTAAATCTGTCTCCAGTTGATGTTTTCAGGACTCTCTGGCTCATTTTTGTTGTGAAAAACAAAAGGCGGAAGTCAAGGGATAAAAATAACCAAGCAATGCATCTTCCGTCCCCTCTCGCTCCTTTAATTTTACTTTTTTTTTGCAAATTTTTTATATTTTCTTCCAATATAATTTTTCGTGCTGAAGCCCTGGTTTCAATGCGTTTTTCTATTGACTAAATATATTTACTTCAGTAAAATTATGAATTAAGTTAACTTAATTTGGGGGAATAATTTTGGCAACTAAAAAAACATCTGCGCAGAAACGACATGAGCAGAGCGAAAAACGACGACTTCACAACAAAGAGATTAAAAGTACTTGCAAGACCTATGCAAAACAATTTGTAGCGGCTGTGAATGCAAAGGACAAGGCTCTCGCCGAAACAAAATTAAGAACTCTTGAAAGCACTCTTGACAGTGCGCGAAGCAAGGGAGTTCTCAAACTGAATGCCGTTGCACGCAAAAAGTCACGAATGGCAAGGCTTTTTAACAAGACTTTTGCACCTGCAGAAGCGGCGAATAACTAGTTTTTCTATTTTGGTGGAATCCAGCCCTTTTTTACGGCTGGATTTTTATTCGCAGGAGAGTTAATATCCCGATGGTTGTAGTGGAATGCAAATAAAAACACAGAAAACATCGGTTTTCTGTGTTATAAAATAACGCTTTCTAGAATGAGGGAAGAGGGTAAGCCCGATTGCCATCCATTCCTTGTCAGAACCAACATACTCCGCTGCAGACTGTCGGAGTACCATTTGCTTTCCAAAGTTCGAAATCAAATCTACTGTCTGAGACTCTTCCAAATGCACCAGTTTTTTGGAGAGTTCCACCGAGAAATGCAGGCAAAATAAAAGAACGATTGCCATTTTTCGCAAATACATCTTATGGTAGTTTTCCCAAAAGTACCGTTTTAGGAAAACATCATCTATTTTGGAGGGGTGTTCTTGTCTTTTAGAAAAATTACAAAAATTGATTTGGTAGATTCTATATACAAGGATACGGACTGCCAAAAAGCAGATGTTCAAAAAATGGTGGATTCTTTTCTTGGCGCAATAAAAAACTATCTTTCACAAGGCAGTTCAATTGAGCTCCGTGGATTCGGGACGTTTGAGCCTCGGTTGAGAAAAGCAAGAGATAATGCTCGAAATCCTAAAAATGGAGATCCTGTTTCAATGCCAGAGCATTATGTGGCAGCGTTTCGGGCGGGAAAAGAATTAAGGAGCCTTATGTATATGTTGGATGCAAAAAAATAACAATGCATTTAAGAAAACATATTGACTGTGTTGTTCTTCTCATCATCTCTTCTTTTTTGTTTGGCATTTCAAATGCTTTTACCGCATGGTTTGTTTTTGTTCCTCTCTTTTTTCTTGTAAAAAAAACCGACTTCAAGTGGGTGTGGCTCTATGGTGGGCTTTACGGCGCTCTTTCGTATCTTCTTTACGCGACTTGGCTTTTCAACTACAGTGAAATTGCGATGGCAGGGGTTTGTGCATTGTATTTTTTTTACTGTGCAATTCTCTGTAGCGCTTTGAAATTTGCCTTGCATTTTGGTGGAAAATTCAAATCGTTTTTATTGGCTGTAATTTTGACTTTCTATGAATTTGTAAAGACACAAGGTTTTTTAGGCTTTAGTTATGGAATCAACGCGTACACCCAGTATAAAAACATATTTTTTATACAGACAAGCGATTTTGGCGGCGTATGGTTTGTCAGTTTTGTGTTGAATTTTTCGTCCGCTGTTATTTTTTGCTTTTTAGACAGACTTTTTTGTGGCGAATTTCATTTGACCGATAGAGAAGAGGAAAGGGGCGATACAGATAAAAAAAATCGTGGATTTGTTTTTTCTAAAGCATCGGTTTTCAAGCGGTGGCGATTTTTTTGCGCATCCCTTTTAGCGTTTCTAAGAACTCCGCAATTTATTGCCATTGTTGCTTTAATCGTGTTTTCATATCTCTATGGGATTTTGAGGGTTCGTTCTGTTGATGCCATTTCGTTGAATTCAGAGAAAGTAGTTGTTGCGGCAATCCAGCATAATACAGACCCATGGAATGGGGGGCTTGATGTTTATAAAGCTGATGTTGAAAATTTGATTGCGCTTTCAAAATCTGTTCTTCAAAAAAATGAAAATGTAAAGTTAATTGTTTGGCCTGAAACCGCTGTAGTTCCATCAATTTTGGAGCATTACTTCGATGAAAAAAATACGGAGAGAAAAAAATTAGTGACAGATTTGCTTTCGTTTTTTGACAAAGCTGAATGCGCTTTTTTGATTGGAAATTTTAATCCTCGCCATGGCAACGACTATAACAGTGCGTTTTTGTTTGAGGGTGGGAAAAATACGCTTCCTCCTCGACCCGAGATTTATTCAAAAGTTCATTTAGTTCCCTTCAGCGAGTATTTCCCCTATGAAAAGCAGTTTCCGCGTATTTATGAGGCTCTTTTGGGGGGAGATACTCATCTATGGACTCCCGGTTCTGAAAGAGTTGTGTTTGCCTTGGATGCTTTTCAATTTTCCACTCCTATTTGCTTTGAAGATACATTTGGCTCTGACTGCAAACAGTTTGTCAAGAACGGAGCGAAAGCATTTCTTAATATGAGTAACGATGCATGGTCAAAAAGCAGACGATGCCAACAACAACATTTGCAGATGGCGGTTTTTCGTTCTGTTGAAAACCATGTTCCCACTATGAGAAGCACAGCGAGCGGCGTTACCGCATATATTGATATGGTGGGCAGGGTAGAGAGCATCCCCGAATTTTCAAAAGGCTGTCTCATAGCCGAAGTGCCGATTCTACGATGAAAATTGTTGCATAGTGTGTGCGGTGTGTTGCAAAATATATGGAAATCAGATAAAATAGAGGCATGGCAAATGATAAAGAGGTGGAAGCGCAGCCTCAAAAAAGAACTTTAACTGTTTTTGGACCTGAAACTGAGTTTGATGGTGTTTTGGAATTCAGTGATGACCTTATCATAACGGGAAAATTTAATGGACGCATAAAGGCGACAGGGAATCTTGAAATTGCAAAGGGTGCGATATGTACGGTGGAAAAAGTGATTGCAAAATCGGTCGTGATTTCAGGAGTTGTGGAGGGCGATATAGAGGCATCGGAGCGCGTTGAAATTTGCAACGGTGGTTCTGTGAAAGGTGATATTGCGACCGTTCGGCTTAGAATAGACAATAATGTTGACTTTGAGGGACAGGTGACAATGCTTGGAAAACCTCCAGAGGAAAATCTTTTTGCCTCTGCCTCTGCGGAGTACAAAAAAGCGATGGTTCTCCGTTCAGATGTTATTGAATGATGTTATTGAATCCGAGCATATCGTAAGACGAGTATATAAAAAGTCGTAGCGATGCAGTTTAAGGGCACTTGACTTTTTATTTATTTTAAAGTAAAAATAAATATCTATTTTTTGCTTTTAAGTGCTGGTTGTTTTCTAATCGACAGCCCCGATGCAGAGTGTCGAGGTATGCAGGTTCTGTCAAGGAATGGATATTAGGCTCAATTTCGAGTTTTATGATTATGCAAAAAAACATTCGCAAAGGAGCAAGGGTGAGCACGAGTTTTTTCGTTGCCTTTTAACATTCAAAGTTCGTGTCGCTACGCTAAACAGTTTTCGCAATGCAAAAAGTAGCTGGAGAACTTGTTCGCTGTTGCCGAAATCAGCGCGCTGACCTGCTGCTACCAAACGCTGGTGTATCATCTAGAGGTCAGACAGTTGTAAATCTAACTTGTACCTTTTGCGAGAGCAAAAGTGATAGCGAAGCGTAGCGAACTTCAACCGGCTGTCATGGCGTATCCGATAGTGTTCGCCCATGGTCAGTAATTATCAATCAGTTGTACAGTTTTTTGCTTTGAAAAAGACTGCGAGCTGACTTTCGAGCAACAGAACTTAGTGTAACAACAAGCGGACAGCCCTGCGACTGGAAGAATGTTTTTTATCGTTTTTGCAAAAACTCGAAATTAAGTCTATTAGACAGGTTTTATACCTCGTTTTGCAAAGCGTTATTTTGCAATTGCAACAGTTGTTTTTCATCCTTTCGGTTTTTGTTTTCGATGCAGAGCATTTAGGGGGATTGGCTTCTCCTGCGAATAAAATCAATTTAAAATAACAGGCTTAATTTTGACTTTTATAATTGAGGATTTCCCAAGAATAAATGTTTTTTGGGAAATCCTCGTTGAGAAATGCAAGTAAGCGAAAGATTTTGCTGGCGTTTTTCGCAAATACATCTAGGGAAGTTTTCCCAAAATTGCAATTTTGGGAAAACTTCAATTATGTAAAAAACATTCGCAGAAGGGCAAGACTGGTCGTGGCGGAAGATATATTGTTGTGTTGCATCATCTTAATTTCTTGACTTCCGCCTGCTCGTTTTTGCGTCGCAAAAACGAGACAGTGTAGTGACTGATGGTCAGCCCTACAGCTGGAAGAATGTTTTTTATCGTTTTACAAAAATTTGAAATTTAACCTAATAAAAAAAATTATGGAGTTTTAAATGGCATTACGAAAACGCCAAATGAAGGCAGCATCAGAAGATGCTGTTGAATCTACGCAGACTCAAGAATTTGAAACACAGCCTGAGTCTTATGAAAATTCATCGTCTCTTTCAGATGATGAAGAGGGTTTTTCCGCAGAACAGGAAAATTATTCAGTATCTACATTAGATGATTCTGACACTGAGAATTGTGCGGATGAGGGTGAAGAGCGAGAGGTTAGAACAAGAGTTGTAACTGTACGAACGCGCAGGCGGATTGCACGGAATCCCAATCAAGAACGAAATTCTGATGATTCCGATACGATGCCTCGCGAATCCTTTGGGCAGGACGCAGTTCGCCAAACGCGATGGTCAAACGGTGAGAACAATCGGTATCAAACACGCCGTCTGTCAACAAGACCGTCTTACTCGCGCATACCACATCACATAGATATGCCTGTGCCAACAGGAGAGATTGACCCAGCGGTGTTACAGCCAAGTGGTGAAGGCACTGATGAGAACGCATCAAAACCACGCCTTATCATAAATGACCTTACTGCTATGGGAATGCACGAATTGCGTGACCTTGCAACAAGATATGGATTTAATCCCGATGACCTTGCGCCTATGAAAAAACAGGAGTTGATTTTTGTTATTTTAAAAGCGCACACGGAACATGGTGGCATTATTTTTGCGTCAGGAAGCCTTGAGATTCTTGCCGATGGCTATGGATTTTTGAGAAGTCCGCAGAACAGCTATTTGCCGGGCCCTGACGATATTTATATTTCTCCAAGCCAAATTCGTTTGTTCAATTTAAAGACTGGCGACACAGTGTATGGACAAACTCGCTCTCCAAAAGAGGGGGAACGGTTTTTTGCGATGCTCAGAATTGAGAAAGTAAACTTTGACGAGCCACGCGTTGCGCAAACGAGAATTCCTTTTGAAAACCTAACACCACTTTATCCAAAGGAAAAGCTTCATCTTGAAACAATTTCTACAGAGGTTTCAACGAGGATTGTTGATTTGTTTAGTCCAATAGGAAAGGGGCAAAGGCTTTTAATTGTTGCTCCACCAAAGGCTGGAAAAACCACGCTTATGCAAAAGGTGGCAAATGCTATCACTACAAATCATCCCGATGTGTATTTGATTGTGCTTTTAATTGACGAACGCCCTGAAGAAGTCACTGAGATGGAGCGGACGATAAAAGCGGAGGTGATTTCTTCAACATTTGATGAGCAGGCTTCTCGCCATGTGCAGGTTGCAGAGATGGTTCTTGAAAAAGCGAAGCGACTTGTTGAGCATAAACGCGATGTTGTGATTTTCCTTGATTCAATTACGCGTCTTGCCCGCGCCTATAACCAAACGGTGCCGACTTCGGGAAAGGTGTTGTCGGGTGGTGTGGATTCAAATGCTTTGAACAAGCCAAAACGATTTTTTGGAGCGGCTCGAAATATCGAGGAAGGTGGTTCCTTGACTATCATTTCAACGGCTCTTGTTGAAACAGGGAGCCGCATGGATGAGGTTATTTTTGAAGAGTTCAAGGGAACGGGAAATAGCGAGATTGACCTTGACAGGAAGCTTTCTGAAAGGCGGCTTTTCCCTGCAATAAACATTAAAAAGTCGGGAACTCGTCGTGAAGAGCTTTTGCTTTCGGACAATGAGCTTCAAAAACTATGGATTTTGCGAAAAGTGTTTGCGCCGATGGAGGATGCTGAAGTTCTTGAGTTAATCATTGACCGAATGAAAAAGAGCAAGACAAACGATGCGTTCCTTGCCAGTATGAATGTGGGGACTGCCACAGTGGACGAGGGATAGTTTTTTTTCTTGTGTTGCTTCTTTCAATCTTGAATTTCCTTTGAATAAGTAATAAACTAGTTCCATTGTGTTAATAAGATATGGGACTGACAGCAAGGGACGACCGATAAAAAAGGCTGTCGTTTATACGCGAAATGAACATAAAATTCAAAAGAGTCAGATTGACTATGATGCAATCTCTATAATAGTTCGATTAAAGGATGCAGGCTTTCATTCTTATATTGTTGGCGGTGCGGTTCGGGATTTGATTTGCGGCAACATTCCAAAGGATTTTGATATTGTTACCGACGCAACGCCTTCAAGAATAAAGCGTCTTTTTAGAAATTCAAGAATCATCGGACGCCGCTTTCGTATAGTTCATGTCATTTTCGGCTCGAAGATTTTCGAAGTGAGCACATTTCGCTCGAATGCTGACGGCACTTCCATTGGCAATGAATTTGGAAATATGGATGAGGATGTTCAGCGTCGTGATTTTACAATAAACGCACTGTATTACGACCCACTCCACGAGCAGGTGATTGATTATGTGGGTGGTGTTCGTGATATAAAAAAGCACATTTTGCGTTCAATTATTCCATTGGACAAAATTTTTGTGGAAGATCCAGTGCGTATGCTCCGCGCGATAAAGTATTCGGCAAAAACAGGGGCGAAAATTTCGTTTGCGCTTCGTCATAAAATACGGCACAGTGCGCATTTGCTTTCTCAGATTTCACCGTCACGCCTAACTGAAGAATTTTTGAAGATTTTAAATAGCGGTTGCTCCTCCGAAATTGTTGCGGATGCGCTTGACACGGATTTGTATATGGCGTTGCAACCAGCGGCAACATCTTTGATATATGACGACAAGAATTTTGAAGCGTCCTATATGCAAAATCTTGGGAACTTGGACAGACTTTGTAAAAATGATAGCGATGCTCGACTTGGAAAAAAACTGGTGTTTATCATACGAGATTTTGTTGCCTCTCTCACAGACTGGAAGAAGGAAATCAATTCAAAAACGGCATATAGCGAGCTATATGCGAGAACATGGACGGAATGCAGGAAATTTGTGCTGCCGATAAATCCACAGAGAACAGAGCTTGAGTATGCGATTCGCTTTGTGTTGCATGAGATGGGAATTAACGGAAAGCCACCAAAACCAAAAAGGTGTTCAAGTCGGCAAAAACAAAAGCACGACAAAAAAGACGAGAAAACTTCAGACTGATGCCGGCGGTGTTGTTGTTGCGGAAATCTTGTCGATAATGATGCTCACCTCTTCTATTAAAATTCCAGTGAAGCTTTCAATTTTGTCGATTATATATTGCTGCATTTTATGAATCTTTCCTGTTAGTTGCGTTCCAAAAGGCACATCGATTAAAATGATTATTTTGTAGCCGCGAGAGTCTGGCTTTATTGTCATCTTTTTTACGCGAACATCTTTATCACATTCGTTGACACAGTGCATTACCATCTGTGAAAGTGCCGCTTCGGAAATTTCTATGCGTCCTTTTTTTGAAAATTCAGGCTGCACGATGGACTTTTCAAACAGCTTCCCATCATTCTGATTTTTCTTTGCAAAAAGCTTTGACTTTCTAAAGAATACTTTTATTGAATTTGAAAAAATTTGTGGATAGTTTCGTTTTATTTCAATAGATGGAACAGGAATGACATGTTTTCCTTCGACTTGCCGTGATTTTATCGCCTTTTCAATTTCTTCGCGCGTTGCAATTTCTTCTATGTGAATGATTTTTTGTGGTGGCGGAAGCTGCAGTCTTGTGGCGATTTTAAACACCATTTTTTCCGATGTGCCAAGTATCAGGATTTTTTTGATGTGCGCCTTTTTCCATGCGCGAGCAATCTCGTCCCGGTGTGGCTTGTCGTCAAATAGCGCAACTCTCACCGCGCCCATATAGGTTTTTTCGCGCTTTGCTGAATGTCCTGCAAGAATTTTATCACTTTGGATTAAGAGACCGTCGTCAATTATAGCGTCTATTCCATATTTTTCAGCGACTAGCTTTGAGCGGAAGCTTTTTCCCGTTCCACTTTCTCCGACTAACGCATATACGGTGCAAGGCTTGAAAGCCTGTATTATCTCATCGAAAAACTTTGCGCACATATAACCCATTATAAAGATAAATGAAAAAATTTGCAAATCATATTCAAGAAGGAATGAGGCGGAATTTGACAGGAAGGATGAGGGTAGACAAAAGCGAAGCGCAACGAACTTCAAGCAGCAATCACTGGGGTGGCTGCTGTTGTTTGCTCTTGGCTAGCCTAGCGCAATTTATCCGCAATCTTTAAAAGCGTCTCACGGGTGTTTTGCGATGGGTCGTCGAGGACGGTCTCCAAAAGAGCGTTGAGGACTCTTCCTATGTCTTTTCCAGCGGGAATGCCAATTTCCATTAAATCTCTGCCGTTCACTGCAAGGGACTTCAAATTCAATGCCGAATTTTCAGAATGTATTTTTTCAATGCGCTCTTTCATTTCAATTAAAAGACGGCAGGATTCGCTGTCGTGCAGACGCACATTTTCGTTGTATTTTCCGTACATATCGGCAAGGCGAAGGTCTATCAAGTCGTTTATGTTTTCGTAGCCCACTCGCACCAAGAATCTGCGAACTGCTGCGTCTGACCACGATGGCTCATAGTGGAACATGTGGTTTTTCACAAGGTGGGACACATTGTCTATCAGTGCGTTGGGGAATTTCAATCGGGTGAGCGTCTCTCTGGTGATTTTTTCGGAATGGATTTCGTGGTTGTAGAATGTGCAGAGCGCTCCGCCATCTGTTTGTTTTATCACTTTTGCGTCGGGTTTTCCCACATCGTGGAGGAGGGCTGCTAGGCGCACATTTAATTTATTGCGCGGTGCACCATCGCAGGCATACAAGCAGTGGTCAAGAACATCAAAAATGTGGTAGCCCCGAATGTCGCTTTGAATGCAATTGCGCCCTTTGAGTAGTTCTGGCAGAAAGATACGCATAATGCCTGTTTGTTCAAATAGCTTTAGCGCGCCAGACGGCTTTTCGGTGCTCAAGATTTTTACCAATTCATCGCGAAACCGTTCAACGGAAACCATTTCTGTTTTTTGTAAGGAAGAGGGGTGTGAAATTGCCTTTAGTGTTTCCGATTCTATTGAGAAATTCAGTTTTGCGCAAAACCGTACGGCTCTCACCGGACGAAGCCCATCCTCGGTGAACCTCTCGAGCGGAGACCCTACGGTTTTTATTATCTTGTTTTTTATATCTTTTATACCGTTGTATGGATCGATTATTTTTCCGTCATTCAAGGACGCGGCGATTGCATTTATCGTAAAGTCACGGCGGCTCAAGTCATCGTAAATAGTAGAGGCAAATTGTATGTTGTCGGGGTGTCGTCCGTCACTGTAGGAACCTTCTGTGCGAAACGTGGTCACTTCGATTTCGTTTTGCATAAAGTGCACGGTCACCGTTCCGTGTGCAATGCCTGTTGGAATCACCCGTTTGAAAATTCTTTTTACATCGTTTGGAGTGGCGTTTGTTGTGACATCCCAGTCCGAAGGCGTTTTTCCCATAACCATATCACGGACAGCCCCTCCAACAAGGTATGATTCAAATCCGCTTTGCTGAAAAATCTCACCCATTTTTTGCAGAAATGAAGGAATCCTCACTTTTTCCATACATTAAATCCCCTGTGACAGTATGTCAATGGTGCGGAAGACAACAAGACACACAATTCCAATTACAAATGAAAACGCCATCAAAAATATATTGATAAGATATGAAAAAACAGATTTTCGAGCGGACTTCCGTAAAAGCGTTATGAAAATTTCTATGATTCCTGCAAAAGAAAAGCAAATCAACGCCACAGAGGTGAGGGAGACAACATTCGCGATTAAAATCAAGTTGGAATCCATGAACCGTTGGAAGTTTCCTATAAAGAAAAATGACACGGTGAAAAAAAGATAGATGAACAGAAACAGAACCGTTCTTCTGGTGAGTATATACAAAATTGAAAAGTCACTCTTTTTTCCCTTGATGCGAGCGTCATTGAGATAAAGCTCGAAAAAGTAGTTCCTTTTATCTCTGTTTTTCCTTGAAGTTTTCATATCCTATATGATATACTAAATAAAGGACATTTTACAGTCAAGGGGGAACATTTTGGGGAAAAAAGGCAGAAATTTTTTAATTTGTTTTATAATTTTAATTCTTGCGGCAGGGGCGGTGTTCTTTATTGGTTGGACTCAATTTCGACTTGACACAGATTCTGTTGCTGTCCTTGTTTCAAAAACGGGAGGAGTTTCAAAAAATCTCATAAAGCCCGGGGAATTTTCATGGCATTGGGAATTTCTGTTGCCCACGAACGCAAAGTTAAAGATTTTTAAGATGACGCCCTATTCTTTCCGTCAAAAGATTTCAGGAACATTGCCATCGGGGGATGTCTATTCAAATCTATATAAGACTTCTCCTGATTTTGCATATAATTTTGACCTTGAGATTTTGCTTGCGCTTTCTGAAGACGGTCTTGTAAAGTTGGTTCGAGATGGCAGACTTGAAGACCAAGACGCTCTTGAAGACTATTTGAATCATGCATCGGAGATTGTTTTTAAGGAAGCGGTGAACAATATCATTTCAAAGCACAATGAAAACCAACCGCTTATTTTGGAATTGGTCGATTATTCAAGCCTTTTAGGTGACATAGACATTTCAAAAAGATTCCCTGGTGTCACCATTGAAAAAATAGATGTTCGTGATGTGAAAGTGCCCGATTTTGCCCTTTATGAAAAGACTCGTGAGATTTATTTGGAGAAGCTTCGCGCTTCTTTGACTAATGCAAGCATTTTTGCGGAAGTTCAATCCTCATTGTCTGACTCTGAAAAAAAAGATGATGGTTCTGATTCTGCGCCTTCGCCATCTATAGACGAGAAAAAGGTGAGAGAGCTTTTGGAGCAATTGAAAACCACATTGCAACTTGAGGACATGTAAGAGATATGAAAAGGCTTTTTGGAATTCGAGGTGCGGTTTGTGCGGAAAACACCGTCGCGTCCATCATGAATGAAACCGCAGCTCTTTGCCGCCGTATTTTTACAGAGAATGCAATTTTTGCCGAAGATATTGTGTCAATGCAATTCACAATGACGCGCGATCTTGATGAAATGAATCCTTGTGCTGCATTACGCAAAAGCGATGTGGGAATTGACACTTCAAAAATTCCGCTTTTTTGCGCTCAGGAAGCCTCTATAAAGGGGGGACTTGAAAAAGTCATACGGGTTTTGGTGACTGCGTACCTTGAGGAGGAGGCAACGCCAAAAAATATCTATATTGACGGTGCGGAAGTATTGCGCCTTGATTTTGCAAAAAGCCTAAGTATATGAAGATTTGGGTTGTAAGTATGGAATGCGCTGGCGTGATAGAGGCTGGCGGAGTGAAAGATGTTACATTCTCTTCGTGCAGAGCATTTGCCGCTTGTGGAAATGCGGTGACGCTTTTCCTTCCTGTTTTCGCTGCAAATTCTTTTGAGCATCTTGTCAATGTACACGAAAGGGTTCTTTCCGCCGAAGTTCATATTTGCAATCAAAGCCACACGGTTTTTTATAGTACAGCGAATCTTTCTGCGTGCAACAATGTGAATGTTGTTTTGGTTCATCACGCGGCATTTGCTGAAAAACATGCGGTGTATGTGTACACGAGGGAGGATCAGTCTGAAAATCAATGCTTTATTCCAGGAACAGGGCATAAAGATGTTCATTTTCTTGACGCATTGCTTTCAAAGGCTTCTGCCGAGTATATGACTCTTCTTCCCGCTGAAAAGCGTCCTGATATTGTGCATTGCCATGACGCTTCGACTGCAATCACGCCATGCTATATGGCTCAAAAGCAAACGCTTTTTTCAGGTACAAAGTATTTTGTGACCATCCACAACGCAGGTCCTGCCTACCACCACGATTTTTCATCTGTTGATGAAGCCGCCTATTACACGGAGCTTCCCTGTGCGTTCTTATATGACGCGAAAAACGGAAATAGGGTGGAGCCGTTCTTGCTTGCCGCGAAAAATGCAACGCTCACGGCAGTTTCAACATTTTACGCTGATGAAATTATGAATCCAAACAACAATGCATCCACCGATGGGCTTTCCGCAGAGTTTGCAAAAAAAGGCATTGTTATCAAAGGGATTACAAATGGAATTGATGCGGATATTTATTGCCCTGAAAACAAAACGATTTCCCTTTTGCCGTATGAATTTTCGCCACAGAATTCAGAATTTTCAGGAAAATATAAAAACCGTGCGTTTTTTTTGGACTTGTGCAGCACCGTTTTGGGCAATTCTTCCGATGGAGAAAACAACTACGCAAAATATCTTTCAAAAATTGAAAAATTTGGCTCACTTTCAAAAAAAGATGAAAGTGACTGTGTGTACTTTGTGTATCATGGACGACTGGTGACCCAAAAAGGCATTCCGCTTTTAGCCAAGGTGATGGAGCGATTGTTTTCTGATGCTGTATATAATCATTTTCGACTTGTGGTTATGGGACAAGGCGAACGAGAGCTGGAAGAGCCTTTGCAAGGGTTTGTCTCAAGATATGAGGGCAGGGCGGTTTATTTTAAGGGCTACAATAGGGCGTTGGCGCGTCTTTGCATTGCCTCTGCGGATTTTTCCATACTCCCAAGCAACTTCGAGCCGTGTTGTCTTGAAGACTTTATCTCGCAAATTTATGGCACAGTGCCAATAGCTCACGCGACAGGCGGCTTGAAAAAAATAATAGACGGCAAGACTGGCTTTTTGTATGAAGAAAACACAGAAGAGGCGTTGATTTCCGCCATATTGCGCGCAACAGGCCTTAAGAAAAACAGTGTAGCATTGCACGCCCTCGCCAAAGAGGCCGCCAACTACATCACCCACACCTATTCATGGGATGCAATCGTCAGGGAGAAGTATATTCCGCTGTTTATGGGTGATGAAGAGGTTTGACAAAAGCCTCATGAATGGCGTGCATTTGAAGTGCAAATGCCTTCTGTGGTTGTTTGATGCCTCTGTACTCTGTTTATATAGCCAATCGGCGATTCAATCTAATGGATTTTCCGCTACTTTCAACATATTTTTGTCTTCGTCCATTTTATATTCATAGTTTATGTCAATTATTCCAAAATATTTTTCAAAGAATTTCGAGAGTTTGTCTATAACCGCTTGCTTCTTTTCTGCCCTGTTTCCGCCGCCGAATCTTCGCATTGGAGGGAGAATTTTTTCAATGTCAGTACCGATTGTCTTGAGCGCGCCGTCTCTGAACGAGTTGTCCAAAAATTTTCTTGTTTCCATCGCGTTTAAATTTTCTTCCGCAATAAGATTTTCCAAATCCGTTTCTTTTTGCGCGCGCACAAATTTCGCCCAATCCTGCATCACATGTGTATTTGCGTTGATTTTTGAGATGAAGCCCTCCACAAGCTCTTTTTTTGAGCGAAGCGACAGGCTTGATTTTATCGCCTTGTCGATTGAGATGAGAATTTCTTTGTCCGTACACTGCGATTCGTGATATTTTTCTACGAGCATAAGGATGTAATCGATGTTCACTTCAACTTGCTTTACCAGCTCCATTTCAAACACGATGTCGTCCCTTATACTTTCCGCCTTGCTCTGATTTTGTGATTTAAATTCTTCATAGAAATCCGTGTACGTTCCAATGTAATCCTGAAAATCCCTTTGCGAAAGAATTTCGTTTCCTTCAAATTTGTCAAACGAAGAGAGTATGTTTTTCAGCCGTAAAATGGTTCCCATCAAAATAATGAAATCTTTTTTCGCTCCCTCGCCGACAATTTGTTCGCCTAATGGATATTTTTGCAAGAGGGCTGCGACCATCTCTTCGTAGCCAATGTGCCTCTTGCCGTCTTCGTCCTCGTAGCCGTAATAATAGTCCTCGTAGGATTTTAGCAGGACAATTCCGCTTGCGTTCTTGTCGCCGAACAACGCGATTGCATCGTTTGTCTCTTCTTGCAGATTCCGAAAGCACACGATGTTTCCAAAAGTCTTCACGGAATTCAAAATGCGGTTCGTCCGTGAGAACGCTTGAAGCAGTCCGTGCATTTTCAAATTCTTGTCAACCCACAGCGTGTTCAAGGTCGTGGCGTCAAAGCCGGTAAGGAACATATTAACGACGATAAGCAAATCCACTTCCCGATTCTTAACCCGCTCTGACAAATCCTTGTAATAGTTTTGAAATTTGTCGCCATCGGAAGAAAAATTCGTCTTGAATGTTTTGTTGTAGTCCCAAATCGCAGAGTCCAAAAATTCTCGTGAGCCTTTGTCCAACAAGTCAGTTTCAAACCCCTCATCGTCAATGACACCGTTGTTTGCATCCTCCTCGTTCGGTGAGAAAGAGAAAATCATCGCTATGGTCAAATCCTTTTGCTTTTCTTCCAGTTGCCTTTTGAATTCCACATAGTATTTTTTGCAGACAGGAATCGAGCTTACCGCTAAGATTGAATTGAACCCATTAAGCCGTTTTCCGTGCAGATTGTAAAATTTATTTCGGTTTGTCTTTTGGTCAAAGTGCTCGATTATATAATCAACGACATTGCTGATTCTTTCGTGCGATGCCAACGCTTCTTCGATATTTATCGCCTGCACTTCCTTGTCCGTCATTCCGTTTTTTTCTTTTATGGTGTTGATGTAGTCAATTCTGAACGGAAGCACATTCCCATCGTTTATCGCATCGACAATCGTGTATGTGTGCAGTTTGTCGCCGAACGCTTGTTCCGTCGTGCAGAAGTCGGATTTGTTTGTATTGCCCGCATTTTTGCCGAATATAGGCGTTCCTGTAAAGCCGAACAAATGGTATTTTTTGAAATTCTTTACGATTATCGAATGCATTTCGCCAAACTGCGAGCGGTGGCATTCATCGAATATCAGCACCACATGCTTTTGATAGACTGGATGGGTTTTGTTTCTTTTGACGAACTCGGTGAGCTTTTGGATTGTCGTGACGATTATTTTTGCCGAGTCGTTTTCAAGCTGCCCCTGTAAAATTTTCGTGTTCCTGTTGCTGTTCGCCGCGCCTTTTTCAAAGCGGTCGTACTCCCTCATCGTCTGGTAGTCCAAATCCTTTCTGTCCACCACGAACAAAACTTTGTCGATGAAGTCCAGTTTGCTTGCGAGCTGCGCGGTTTTGAACGATGTCAATGTCTTGCCTGAGCCTGTGGTGTGCCAAATATATCCACCCGCCTCAAGCGTTCCCATTTTTTTGTAATTGCTTGTGATTTGTATTCTGTTTAAAATCCGTTCCGTCGCGACAATCTGATATGGCCGCATAACCAAAAGCATTTTTTCCGAAGTGAACACGCAATATTTTGTGATGATGTTTAAAATCGTGTGCTTTGCGAAAAATGTCCGTGTAAAATCGACCAAATCGTTGATGACTTTGTTGTTCGCATCCGCCCAAAACGAAGTGAATTCAAAGCTGTTGCTTGTCGCCTTGCTTTTGTTCCTTGTTTGGGAATGTTCCTTTATGTGGCTTTCCCGCGTGGTGTTGGAATAATATTTTGTGTTCGTGCCGTTTGAGATGACGAACAGCTGCACATATTCATATAGACCTGAGCCCGCCCAAAAGCTGTCTCGCTGGTATCTGTCGATTTGGTTGAACGCCTCTTTTAACGCCACGCCGCGCCGTTTCAATTCTACATGCACCAAAGGCAGACCGTTCACCAAAACAGTCACATCATATCTATTGTCGTATGTTCCGCTGTTCTCCACATACTGATTTATGACTTGCAGGCGATTGTTATGTACGTTTTGCTTGTCAAGCAGGTACATATTCTTGCTTGTTCCGTCATCTTTTTTGAGGACTTGCACATAATCCTCTTGGATTTTCTGTGTTTTTTCCACGATTCCATCGTTGTTGTTGGCAATGTTGCCGCTGAAAAACCGCTTCCATTCGCTGTCCGAAAATCGATAGTCGTTCAAAATTTCCAGTTGGGTTCTCAAATTCGCAATCAAAGAATTGTTGTCGTGGATTTGAAGATAATCGTATCCCTGCTCGCAAAGCATTCTTATGAATTCTTTTTCAAGGGCGGCCTCGCTTTGATACGCATCGGACTTTTTCCCCTGCGGCTCATATTGTGCCACGACCGTGGAATCGCTCATTTCCATTATGATATTGTAGTCGCTCATTGTGTGTTTATGTCCTTTTAAAAATTATCGTTGTAATTGGCGAACTGTTTTATATATTGCGTTTAATAAATTTCTGCAATTTTTCATCAAATGTCGCTATTTCTTTTTTATAAAGAATTGCATACGCGGAAAGAATGCATCAACAAAATCAAGGTGCGTTTCTGCAAAAATCGAAAGTGTTTTTGAAATTAAATTCGGGTCTTCAACAACAAGTATCTTGAGCAATTTAAGCAGATATGAAGCAACTTCTTTTCTGTCCTTTTTATAAACCTTTGTGAGAACATACACAACTTCCGCAAATATTTCGGGAAGAACATACGCTTCTCTTGCTTCAATTATTTTTTCTGTAAACTCCGCTTGTTCTTTGTTGTCGTTCAGTATGTAGCGAAGCAAAATATTCGCATCGACAAATTTAAAACCCATGTTTTTCCTCTGCTGCTATCGTCCAAGCGGATTTTTCCAATTCTCGAAGGTTTTCATCCGCGCTGTCTGCAAAAAAACCGCGCAATGAAGCGGCGGTGTCTACATTCTCTTTTACCGAATTCCTTCTTTCAATCAAGAGACGAATAAAATCAAATACTTGACTTTGTTCATTTGCGTCTAATGTTTCGTACATTTGTGCAAGTGCCGTGGGCATAAAATCCTCCCGAATTAAGAAAATTTAGAATTTTCCTAACAATTTTTATTCTTAATTCAAAAATGACTTAACTTGTTCGATTTTCCAAGTCGCTTCGTCTTTGCAAGTGGAACGAAGTGGAGTGTGGCAATCTAATTTTCGCTTGCGATACTATTATATCACGGTTTCCAACTTTTTGAAAGTAAGCAATGAAACTCTGCTTGTCATTCTGAACACGCCGGAGGAATCGTTTTCAAACAAAAGATTCTTCCTTTCATCGCTCGCTTTACTCGTTTATCGAGTTTTACTTCGTGCGCGAACTTTATTGTTCCTGCCGAAATGGCTGCTGCCCTGTCAATTTGGCGGAAAACAGTCGGTCATATTTCTTTTTCGCGCACATATTCATCGACGATGAACGGCGAGCTTTCGCTCCACATGCAGCTTTCTGTGTTTTTCAATGCTTTAAATGTTTTTGACTTGTAGAATCGGAAAAGCATTTCGTCAAATGGTTCGGAAAAACGCTCGGAGAGAAGCCTTACGACTTCTTCAATTTTCATAAGAATGTCAATCGTTATGTCTTTGCCGTTGTAACAATAATGCGGCATTTACACCTCCTTTATTTTCAACATCGCAGGAAGTGTCAACTTCCGAGAATGTTGAAAATGCCATTTTGCAACGAAGTGAAAAAATGGCAATGAATAAGACAGTTTGCAACGCAAACTGTAGTTAAACTCCGCACGCTATTTCAGTGCGGAGTTTAAACTTCCCTGTCTTGAATCCAGCGCAAGCATCCCAAAGACTTTTCAGTATGAAAAGAAATTTGATCATTCATCTTGAAAAAACGCAGTTGCTCGATTGCCTGTTTTGCCGTGTAAATTTCGGAAATATAAAGCGCAATGGTGCGCATGGTGTTGTCATTTGCAACAGGTCCTTGAACTATATCGTAACTATGCGGTGTGCCGCCTTCTGTCCTACATTTTTTTATGAATTCAAGCCATTCTTCATTCATCTCTTTAAAAACTTTTGTTTTCAGCGTATCGTCAGAATGGTATTCGTATTTTTTTACAATCTTTATTTCTGTACCATAACGAATATATTGGTTATGCGCCCATTTTTCAGCCTGCTCAAAGATGGTTGTCGTGTAAAAGCCTTTTCCAAAATCACGCTTGTCTTTTGACATAGACAAATCAATTTCTGCAAAACGGAAGCAAGTGCCGTGATATAAAGTCATTCTGTTTCTCCTGTTTTGTATCGGAGCATTACATCTTCAACAAACTGCACCGTTTCTTCAAGCGGCTGAGTGTGCAATGCGTCATACTCTGCGCGCACAAGGTCGATTATCCCGTGTCTGCTGAATCTTTTGTACACTTCGTCTTCTGGGAGATGGTGTTTTTCGGCAAATCCTTCGACTGCGGCTACGACAAGAAGATTTTTATCTTTTTCAGTCTGATCCATATTTTTCATTATACCACAGTTTTCAATTTTTTGAAAGTAAGCAATTTGTCCCTGTAATATTCATACTGCTTTTTGCGTGCTTCGATTTCTGCGGGAATGCCTTGCGATATGTCCGTCACGAGGCTGTGGAATTTGTCAAGGATTTCCACTATCCAATTCTGT
>X363_Desmarests_Spiny_Pocket_Mouse__coassemble_312_pt1 | contig 34142 bp, 29 predicted proteins | sample X363_Desmarests_Spiny_Pocket_Mouse__metabat2_high_PE_007 | metagenome-assembled genome bin X363_Desmarests_Spiny_Pocket_Mouse | reverse complement strand
CCCGAATTGTAATTTGAAATCCTATTGACAAAAAACATAGGAGCTCGCATTTTTTGCATAGCAAAAAATGAAAATGCGTTCTACAGTGACTGACCACGGGCGACCACTAGTTTTATACACCAATTACTGCTAATAGTAGGTCGCCTCGCAGTATCTTCTTACGAAGATACTGAAAGTCGGTGCTACGAGTGTTGACCGCTAGGTTTATATGCCAACAATTGTTGGTTGAATTTCTTTGTATTACACTATACTTTTCTTTCATTGTGTTGGATGGGGTATGAAAAGTTTTGTTACATCTTGTAAATTTTATTATGGAGAATGAAAAAAATGCTCCTTAATTCATATTTTTACTATAGACGCTCTAATTTTTCTATCCATTCATTAAAATGCCTACATTTCTTACGAAGAGTATCAAGTCCAATTTCTTTTGCTATACTTACACCTACAGTCGGCTTATTATATTCATAAGATGCTACACAGCCTATGATTCTTTTTGAAGGGGCAGTTTTTGTACCATTATTTATGAGTTCTGGATTTTTTATTGCAGCGATACAATTATAGAGCGTTGAAAAATTATAATTTTCAATGACATATTCCGCCTTTATCTTGTCAACATCAGAAAAAAGCAAAGCCTCAAATTCATGCAATTGAATATATGGAATAAAAATTGGTCTTACAAGAGACTCAGATGAACATATTTCTCTTTCTATATTTTCTACTTTTCTATATGGCTCTGCGATTGAAACTGAAGAATCAAAACCAGGAGTGTCTGTTGGAAGACCATAAAAATCAATCATAGTTGTAACAAATATATTCGATGAATTTTGTGCTTTTTTTAACAGCATTTGCAAATCCGATTTAACCTTGCCATAATTTGAAATTCCACCCTTATAAACTCTTCCTTTGCGTCTATCAGTGCTCGTTACAATCGTATTTGGAATCAACTGCTTCTCTTGTTCGCAAAAATAAGGGCAAAGAACTTGATTCACAAAGTTTGTTTCTGTTTGACCTTCTGTCAATACAAAAATTTTCTTCCACATATTATGGCTGTCCTCCCAAGATATTCTTCTCCCAAAGCTGTGAATTGCTGTATTCTTCTAGCCAATCAGAAAATTCATCCTCATTTAAATGCTTAAAATGCGAAGAATTTGACACCTTATCATTTTCAACCACAATTATTTTATCAAGACTAAAACTGTCCAAAAGCCTTGCAGATTGTGTAGCAACAATAATTTGGGAATTCTGAGCCGCCATCTTAATCATAGAAGCAAGAATGTCAATTGCTTGTGGATGAAGTCCCAATTCAGGTTCATCAATTAAAATAACATTAGGCATCAGTTCAGGTGGTTGCAAAAGCAACGTTGCAAGCGCAATGAACCTTATTGAGCCATCTGACAAATGATTAACTCCCAAAGTATATTCAGGCTCTCCATTCTGTCTCCATTCCAAATTAATATATTCTAGATTTCTTACACTTGGTCGTAAAACAAAATCCGAAAACTGAGGTATGACATATTGAATGTACTTTACTATCCTATCATAATATTTGCTGAATGCCTCAGAGTTTCTTAACATATACAAAAAAGGAGCCACATTTCCTCCATCACTCAGAAGCCACCCACCTTGTTCTATTCTAGAAGCACTGCGTATGTGAGACGAGTCTGATGTATCATGAAACTGGTAAACTTTACATTTCGTCAATATCTTTTTCAAAGCGCGCTCATTTCTATGCTTAAAAAAATCCGAAACAAAATAACTTTCTTTTTGCCCACCAGCGAGTCCATACTCTTCTTTGTTGCATATAAGCTTTTCTTCCGAAAAAATCAATGTATCAAGCGATTTTACAAGAGTGAAAAAATATCCATTTGTGAAATTATCATTTTCAAAAAACAATTCTGCAGAAATTACAGGAGTTTCTTTAGAACCAAAATGCAATATATTTTCCGCAAAACCATTTTTTGCAACATAATCTTGAAAACTTTTCGTCATCATATAATTGAGCATTTTGAAAAAGGAAACAAAATTACTTTTTCCAGCTCCGTTTGCACCAATAATTATATTTATATTATCCAAATCAATTTTTTGAGCATTTTCATTTGTACCGATAGATTTAAAACCACTTACTTCAATTCTTTTTAAAAAAGATTTTTTCACATCTTTCATAGTTTCTCCGAAATGAATAATCTCTTTAAGTAATGTACCAAATTAAATGAAATAAATCAATGAAACATCTTTTCTCCATCAGAGCTTCAGCATGAAAACAAAATTCTAGCAAACACGAATACAAACTGCAAAAATTTCCTTTCCCTACAATGCAAACCAATAATTATATTGCGTTGTATAATCAATTTCAGACTGTCGTTTTTTTACAAATTTTGCTGGGATTCCGCCAACGACGGTGAATGGCTCTACATTCTTTGTCACAATGCTTCCTGGCAAAATGACCGCTCCGTCTCCGATTGTTACTCCGGGCATAATCATTGCATTTGAAAAAATAAACACATCGTTCCCGATAGTAACTTGTGCGCCTTTCGTTTCAAAACGGGGAGAATCAATGTTGTGTCCAAGCGTGTATATTTTTACATTATGGGCAATCGCAGTGTTGTTTCCAATTTTTATTCCACGCCTATTATCTAGATAGCAACCAAAATTAACGGTAGAATTTTTTCCAAGTGAAAATTTTCCAATATGAAAAAACTTGCACTTTCGATGTACGGAAGATGAAAGCGGAACTTTTATGCCAAAAATAAAAAGCCACAGATTACGCAATGGGTAGGGGAAAAATTCTTTTGTAACGTTTACTAATGCAATGAGAAAAAATTTACATTGCAATAAAATCATTTTTAGGATTTTCATTTTTTTATCTTTACCTCTTCGCAAATTTTATAAATTGCAATATGAAAAACACGGTAAACTTATTCATAAAACGCATACACAGATTTTCTACAGTAAACTGCCTTAAAAATTTATTTTTTTTCCAATTTGGAAATTTTTCCATTAAGTATGAATAATTTTCTTGAACTAAATGTGTCTTATTTTTTTTGTCATATTCCAAACATCTTAAACCACTGCTCAATAAAATTTCTTTGCAAATTAAATATTCCAAGTCTGTTGAAAATTGATCAAAGATATTATTTTTTTTATAGAAGTCTAATATATCATCTGTCGCAGTATATATATCTTTTATTTTTAAAGTGATGCTATGCATTATTGATCCAGAATGTTGCACATAATGATACAAGGGGGTATCCAGTACGCCAGTAGTTTTCAAGAAGGGAATTAACTTTGCATTAAAATTATAGTCTTCATACCATATATCCTTGAGAAATTTCAAGTTTGCTTTTCTGATTGTCTCCGTTCTTATCAATTTGTTCCATTGTCCAGAAGGATTGCATGAAATTTTTGACTTGTTATTTTTCACCGCATGTTTTATTATTGAGTAATTTTCATAATCTCTAAAATATGCACATTCAACCAAATCAAAATCATTTTTCTTTGCCTCTTCGTACAATTTTTCATACATATTTAATTCGCAGAAATCATCACCATCAACAAATGAAACATATTCACCATTTACAAATGACAATCCAAAATTTCGAGCATCGGACAGGCCTCCATTTTCCTTGTGGTAATATTCAATCTGGTCTGCGAACTTCTTTAAAATCAACGAGATAGAATCTTTAGAGCCATCATCAACAACAATTATCTGTATAGAATCCAAAGTTTGTTTTACAAGAGATTCTATGCACTTTTCAATATATTGCTCCACATTGTATGCAGCAACAATTACACTAACTTTTATCATATTTTTCCCCAAGATATTTGATATGGCAGTGCATCTTTCATTGAAACAAAAAACAACACTGTAAGCACTAAAATAAAACAGAAAATAACGATTGCATTTTTCCTTGTAAAAAGAATTTTTCGAGAACAAAAAAGAGGAATTGAAAAAATATCGAACCATGCGGAAAGTCTATATGCAAAAATATCATTTCCTGTAAGCATTGTGCTTATAATGAAACTAAATAAATAGAAAATAAAATAGCAGTCTATATTTTTCGTTCCAAAAATTAAAAGATAGGCAATAATAAATATAAGTCTACGCCAAAAATTCAAAGAAAAATAAAAATCAGAAAGCCAAAAATAATTTACAAGTTGTACAATGATAGGAGAAGATATTTTCGATACAATTAGGCTTCTAAAAACATCAAACAAAAATGGAATTACAGATATCCTTAACATAAGAAAAAAAGCAAATATAAAAAACAATTTTTTTAATTTAAATTCTATTTTTTTGCTGCAAATTGGATACAGAATAAGAAACAGTATGGCTGTATAATGAAACATACACGCTATACATAGAAAAAATAAATAACCTCGTAGATTTTTTTTCTTTCCTTCTTCAACGGCAAAATAAATAAAACCAGAAGCAAGCCCTTGTCGTATGACATTAAAATCAAGAGGAAAGTAATAAAGACACAGATACATAAATATAGCAAAAAAGGGATTCTTTAATTTAGAAAAATAAATACTTTTTACAAAAATAGATAAAAATGCTCCAAGTAATATAAAAACTGAAAAATTATCTGGCGAAACAACCCAAGAAAATTTGATAAGTGATTTAAATCCCAATTCTATACGCTCAAGATCCTTTCCGCCTTCGTAAATATTGTAATAACTCCAATAGTCTGTTCCAATTCCATATCGAGAACCACAAATAAAAATAACGATAAATGAAAACAACAATGCAAGCACTTTATTATTTATAGATACTGTGTGCTTATCAAAAGAGAAAACAAATACGAATAATGAAAATAAGTAAATCAGCAAATAGTATGTCATATTTAGTTCCGATTAAAAAACATGTATGTTTTTTAATGCATAAGAATATTTTCAACAATTTCATCCAAATCCACACTGTCATAAAATGCTTTGCAATTATGGCTCATTGCATCATGATGTTGTTCTATATATTTTATAGCTATCACGATCTCATCAGCTTTCACATGTTTAACGCACCTTCCAATATTGTACTCATTAAACGCATAATAAAGTCCTGGCAAATCAGGACCTATCATAGGAAGTCCAAATGCAGCATATTCAAAAATTTTATTAGGAGCACAATAAACGGCATTTAAAATACTTTGGTTATGCACTTCTTTTACTGGTGGCTGATATGGCAACAAACCAATATATGCATATTGTGTGAAAATAAGATGATTGGGAGGAGCGACAAAGCCTAAGTAATTTGCTTCTGGATATTTTATTCTTAACTCTTCCAGATTCTTATTATTTCTACCCATCATATAAAAAACATACTTATCTTTTAAAATCTGTGCGGCCTTTATATATTCAGTTAAATCCCTATCACAAGTAAAGACTCCTTGATAAAGAATAATTTTACGTTTTTCATTTTTAACTGTTTCTAACATTTTTTGGTCTTCTGAGGATAATCCTGTCGCTTTTAATTCATAAGGTTTATTCGGTAATACCGATGGGAGTTCCAATAGATTCCACCATGCTTTATAAATATGTGCCCTATTGTATTCAGGAACAACAACTTTTAATGCCTTGTGAGCATATTTCTTAAGATTAACTTTAATAAGCTTTTGCTTTGGATATTTAGGAAAATCATATTCTAATTCCATAAGTTGCATAATAAATTTCCGCCCACCAAGTAAATCTCCAACAAGAGAATATGTATCACTCATAGTATTCCAAATAATATCACAGTCATCACGGTATCTCAAAAAAGTATTCCTAAATTCTTTTCTAAACAGTAAATAATATACAGTTTTTTGAAGTAAATTCTTTTTATTTAAAGTACTTACATTTATAGAAAATATTTCGCTGTGCTTTATAGGAATACACTCAAGCCCATTGTATTTTTCTTTTTCATTAATTTTTTCCGTTCCACAAGAAATTAATCTTACCTGATGTTTATGTGCTAATAAATTTTTTATTAAATTATATACAGGTGGATAATTATCTAACCGTTGTGCATGAACTATTAAAATTTTCATTTTAAGACATCCTCCAAAATCTTCACAATTCTTTCGCTTGTTTTTCCATCCCCATACGGATTCACAGCGTTGGCCATCAATTTATATAACTCTCCACCACCAAGAAGTTCCTCTGAAACAGACATGATTTTTTCGCAATTTGTGCCAACGAGTTTCGCCGTTCCAGCCTCTACACCTTCCTGCCTTTCTGTCACATCGCGCATAACCAACACTGGCTTTCCTAGCGCAGGTGCTTCCTCTTGAATTCCACCTGAATCCGTAAGAACGAAATAGCATTTTTCCGTAAGCCAAATAAGATATGGATAGTCCAAAGGTTCGATAAGATGAATATTCTGTTTGCCAGAAAGATGCCTCATAACAGGCTCTCGCACATTCGGGTTAAAATGCATAGGATAAACAAACTCTATATCATTATGTTTGTCGGCCAAGGTGGAAATCGCCTTGCAAATGTTTTCAAAGCCATCACCGAAATTCTCCCTACGGTGACCAGTAACCAAGATGACTTTTTTTGAAAAGTCAATATCATTGAAGAAATCTGCATATTCCTTGTCACCATGTTCTTTTATAATGGACAATCCTAAATGTAGGGCATCAATAACAGTATTTCCCACCATAAAGACATTTTTGGAAATTCCTTCGCTCTGCAAGTTGTTAACCGCTCTTTCAGTAGGCGCAAAATGAAAGTCCGCAATGTGACCTGTAAGAATTCTATTCCCTTCCTCTGGAAACGGAGAGTATTTGTCTCCACTTCGCAAGCCCGCCTCAAGATGCGCTATGGGTGTTTTGTTAAAGTATGCAGCCAATGCTCCCGCTAAAACTGTAGATGTGTCGCCTTGCACAAAGACCACATCAGGCTTTTCACTTTCAAGTATAGGCTTTAGCCCTAGCAGACAACGAGAGATTATGTTGTGAAGCGTTTGGTTCGGTTTCATCAAATTCAAATCGTAGTCGCCTTTTATATCGAAGAATGAATTTATTTGGTCGAGCATTTGGCGGTGCTGACCTGTTAGACATACTACAGTTTTGAATTCATCAGGATATTTTTGAAACTCCTTGACAAGGGGTGCCATCTTTATCGCCTCTGGGCGAGTGCCGTAGATAAATAAGATTTTTTTCATACTATCCTCCTATTTTCTCATTAAACAATTTCTCTAACTACTTCTGAACTTCTTGCTCAGAGAATTTATATATATTGTTACGAATGCATTTCTGCATTTTTTATATTCTTCATTATGGTTGATGTAAAAAACTTTAGATGCTCTATGCCTTTACACTGCGGTTCATAAAATATTATTTTCATATTGGTCATTTCCTAAAAACGAATTGTCCGTCTAAAATACAACAGGTGTTTTATTACCTGAAAGAAATTATGTAAAATAAACTCCCCGCTCCAATCGCAAGCCTTATCCAACGCAGAAAAATCGTTCTCCGAAACATACCGTTCGCCACAGGCTGCCATTTCCAACAGGCTTTCAAGCCGTTCGTTCATTCCGCTACATGGTCCTGTCATCTTTATTGCCCCGAACCGCTTCTTGAACAAAATCGAGAACACACAACAGTGAAACGAATTCGTAATCACAAAGTCCGCACCATCTACAAGCGAAAGCCATTCGGGAATCGTGGCGAAATTCTTTTTGCACTTGTCCACATTGGAGTTGCCGCTCACATACTGCACATCAAGATTATGCGCCCCCGCGAATTTCCACACGCTTTCCTTGTTGAACTTTCCGCCGTTGTCCAAGTAATAGAAAAGCACATAGGGTTTTTCGGGGGCAACCGCGCCTTCATCCTTGTAGAGCGTTCTGTAAACTTCCGCGTCTAAAAGCAATGTCGGGTCACACACCCATTCTGAATCCATGCCGAACGACTTGCACACATCCACTCCCGATTTTTCGCGCACTGTTATAAAGTCAAATTGCTTTATGAGAGGGACAATCTCATCCCTTTGGTCACGCGGAATGTCAAGCCTGCCCCAACTCGCCGCATAGGAAACACGCCTCACATTATCGCCTCCAAAATCAAGGAAATACGCGTGCATTACATTTCGCATTCGCTTTGCTTTTATATTGTAAAAATTCCACACTTGGTCAGAGCCAACGATGTACATATCCGCATCGGGTGGATTCGACTTTAAGTCGGCGTAAGAATTGTATTCTTCCTTGCTAAAAGCAATGTATTTCTTGCGAAAGTCATCGAAATGACGAGGATTTTCGGACTGCTCCTTTTTCGCAAGGACAATTCTTCTCTTATATATGAAAAATCTAGCAAGCCTTATTGGATTCAGAGCCTTAAGAAGTTTAAGGAGAAGCGGCGTACGAATTATATCATTCTCCGAGTTATACCTAATCAAGAACGCGTCATGCCCCAAGTCACGCAAATACTTTTGCAATGCATACGCTTGGAGAAGCTGCCCGTAGTTGTCATGAGCCCACCAGAAGGTCAGGATTCCGATTTTCACCTTCCCCTCCCCAACAGTTTCTTCACCATCCTTACGCCCTTGTTGCCAAGCGTCTTCCTCGCAAACCGACCGAGAAGCCGCCTCGTGCGCAGGAGAAGACCATCACTTCCGTATTTCCTGTAAAGAGAGTCAATATCCATCTTTTGAAGGTCACGCTCAAGCGAATCACGCTTCCTCGTTCTTGAAACAGACTTTATCATCGAGGAGTTGAACCGAATCGCCTCATCAATGTCGATTTCCTTGAACCTGCAACCTGATTTCACAGATTCAAAAAGCCTCGCGCCCCTCTCCGAGTTCACGCACACAAGCGAAGTCCCTTTGTCGTCAAAATAGTCAGACGAGATGTTTTCAACTCCCCAAAGGTCGGCAACGGTGATGTCGGAATATCGCTTTTTTCCTTTAGCGAAACACTTGTAGCACGATTCCCTCATTGCGGTGTCGTGCAGAAACATTTGCAGGTACTCGTCCTTATTTAAAGGCTGACAGTATTCACTACAGTTCGCGAAAGTGAACTGTAGTGAATACTGCTTCCAGCCGCAACTCTTGCGTCTGAAAGCAGTTTTCACGACCCGCGAAGCGGAATTTTTTTCGCGGTAATTTTTGTATTTTTGCCATAACGCTGGCGAGGGAACTCCGTGACAGATGAAGTCCACCGCCGTCAAATTCTCATAATTTTTATTGAGGAACGAGCGAAGACCTGCGCACTGGCACGGCGTCCCCGTAAACAAAACTCTCCGCCCAGTCTCCAAAAATTCCTTGCACTTTGAAAAACAGTCATTCATATGAGACTGAATGTATTTTGAACCACGAAATTCTGAAAGCCCCTCTTTAGCCTCCGTAAAATCGTGTACGACATTGAATTCCCCGTCGAACTTCGCCCCGAATACAACTCCACCATCATTGATTATTTTTTCCGCAAGCAAGGCGAACGCGCCGCCCGACGAGCTTTCCATTCTGACATTCTCATCGTTGTTTATGAGGGCGTATGCCGTGCGAATCCCATTCTCCGCAGAAGCCTTTTTGTTCGCGGGACACATCTTGGCGCAAAGCCCGCAGTCCACGCATTTCCCTTGGTCTATTTCAGGATAAAGAAACCCCAGCGCGTCCGCCTTCATCGAGATTGCCTTTTTTGGGCATATATGCTCGCACGCCGTGCACCCGCAGCACAGCTCCTTGTCGGTCACCTGCATCATCCTTTCCTCCCTAATTTCCTGAAGATACCCGCCATAACCGACCGCCTCTCCACCTTGTCCAGCCCGAAAAACAAAAACGCCATGCACGAAAGAAGCACGCCAGAGACAAGTGTCGCACAGAGCCGCAGGAACGACTCACCAAACCTCCACACAATGGACGACGGCACGACCGCAGACAATGCAACAACGAAAACAAGTGGAATCACAACCTTGTTGGCAAATCTTCGTAATGAAAAATGTGACAACCTGTTCGTTATGACAAGGCGCACCGCTGTCGCCACCACAGAAACCGCAACCTGTCCCACCATAACCGAATATGGAGGAAATCCCAGTCTCAAAAGGATATACGCAACAGGCAGATTGCAGAGCAGAAGTCCGCCCACAACACCTTGATAAAACTTGATTTTTCCAGTCGCCTGCGCAAGCGTCATTATCGGGTATGTCATAGAAGTGATGAGCGCGTCTATCAATGTCAACTGCGCAAAGGCCACCGTGTTTTCAGGCACTTCATTCAGCCACAGCCTTAAGATATACGGCATCTCAAGCACGAGGGGCAGCGTGAGCACGAACATCAGAAAGAACGTCATCTTGCACGCACGGAACACAAGCCGATGGGTCTCCTCCACCCTGTCCGCTGCGTAGTCCTTTATTATTTGCGGTCGTGTCGCCGTCGAGAAATTCGAGGCGAAGGAATTCACCGCGCTGTTTATCTGGCTTGAAACGGCACGCGCCGCGTTCACCACCGGCCCGAAGAACTGGTTCAAGATTACATTCAGAATCTGGTTGTTGAACACGCCCACCGCCGAGCCGAACAGGTTCCAGCCCATGTAGCCCCAAATCTCCCTGAACATCGCCTTGTTCCACACGGGGCGAAACCTGCACTCCTCGTAGTGCCTTCTGCAATGGAAGCGGTAAATCGAGGTGTTCATCAGCCCAACGCACAGAAGCAACAAGCCGTACACAGTCAACTTGTCATAAGGAAGCACCTTCAAAAGGAAAACAACCGCCAGCTTCAAGACAGCCTCAATGATGCTCGCGTAGGCGTACACATTCATGTCCTCATGCGCGATTATCGATGCCATATACGGCGCGGTTATGAGCGTGACGGCGAAGTTCGCTATCGAGAACTGGTAGATCCATCTCGCCGCATTCATTCGCTCATTAGGAATCACAAGCTTCTTGTTCACAAACCAAAGCCCGACCGTCTCCGCAAGGGCAACAATTATAAGTATCAAAATAAGATATATGGAAATGGTAACAGAGAATGTCTCTTTGAGTTTTTCTGTGTCCCCCCGCCCCAACTCAAAGCTGAAGAACCGTTGCGAGGCTGTCGCCATCGCCCCCGAAAGAAACCCGAACATCACGACCACGCCCGCCACCACGTTGTATATCCCGTAGTCCTCCGCCCCAAGAGTTGCCAGCACCACGCGCACCGTGTACAGCGACACGAGCATTATGAGGATTTGGCGGAAATAGAGCATCAGCGTGTTTTTGGCTATGCGCTTCGAGGAGGATGTGTAGGGGAAGGTGGGATTTTTACTGGCATTCGAGGACTTGCTTGAGAGCGAGGAGAACTCACCAGCGTTTTCCAAAGCGCAATCGGCAGACGACCCTTGCTTGTCACTGGCAATTGAAGTTTTTTGTTCTGTGGTTTGATTTTTATTTTCCGCCATTAGACTGTTTTTCCGCCCCTCTCTACCCCACCAGTTGTCTCACATCAATCCCAATCATATCCGCAATCTTGAGCGCGTCGCTCACTCGGGGCTCGGTTTTGAACTTTCGCATTGAGGAGATTGTCGTTTCCGACATATTCAAAGCGGCGGCAAGTTGTCGATAAGTGAAGCCCTGTACGCGTCTGATATTCTCAACATTATCCCAAAACATCCAACCTCCAAAACCGCAAATTTGTAAGAAAAGCATAGATTTGTAGTATAGTTTATTATTGACAGTATAGTTTTTTTTTTTATAGTGTCTAGTAAAGAAAGCGACAAAACTATGAAATTCTGTAATATAAATTTTACTATTTTAAACAAAGAACAGCTTTTCACGAGAAAAGAAGACGAGACAAAATGCATTGCCACGGTAAACGCACAATTTATAGTTCTTGCAAATACAACTCGTCGCTATATGGAATACATAAATGCAAATTATGCGACTTTTGATGGAGAAATTCCGCTGAAAAAAGCGCGAAAATATAACCCAGCGTTCAAGAATGCACAAAAACTTCCTGGAAGTGAAATCGTCTATGATTTTGCAGAGTATGCACGAGAACATGGGTTAAAAACATTTTATCTTGGTGGGTACAAAGACTCAAATTCTGAGGCTGTAAAAATAATTCGTGAAAAATACGGAGCGGAAATCGAAGGTTTTTCTCCAGACTACGAACCGTACCCTTTTAGCAAAAAATTCACTGATGAATGCCTTGATGCAATTGGCAAATTCAAGCCGCATATTTTATTTGTAGGCTTTGGTGCGCCAAAACAAGAATATTTTATAGAGGAGAACAAGCAGTTTTTATCCTCTATCGGCGTGCAGTATGTAATTGGATGCGGAGGGACATTCGAGTTTGTTTCGGGAAAAATCAAGCGCGCTCCAAAATGGATTCAAAACACGGGGCTTGAAGGAATATGGCGGCTGTTTCAAGAATTTGGCATTGAAAGAATCAAGAGGATTCTGTATTCGTTCCGTTTTTTTAAATATATAAAGGGGAAGCCCGATTTTGAAAAGAGTACATAGCCCTCATTTCGAGTTTTTGTAAAACTATAAAGCATTTCATTCATAAGGGGAGGGGCACGCTCGTCTCATAAACATTCTAGAACGAGATAAATGTCTTCGGTGTTCAGCAGGCAACGGCGCATGCCGCTCTGCATCGTGCGGATTTTCTTGTCGCTTTTTACCATGTAGTCCTTGCGGAGTGCAAGTACCGTCTTCCGCATGGTATTTCGCGAGGGAAACCTCCATTTCCCGAGGCACTGCGTTAGAATTGTTGCTTATAAACAAACTAGAGGTGTATCATTTGCCCTGCGCTGTCTTTTATGCACTGTAAAAAGATGTTGCCACATACAAACGCATCGTCGTAGGCGCGGTGGGCATCTTTCACCTTTATGCCCATTCTTTCTGCAACGAGTGTTTGCTTGTATTTTTTCCAGTCAGGGTGCGCCCAGCGGCAAAAATGCAATGTGTCTATCGCTCCATTTTTTGGCGCGGGCAGGTTTAGACGCTCCGCTTCCATTTGCAAAAAGCGCAAGTCGAAGGTGGCGTTATGTGCGACTATTATTGTTCCTTTGATGAATTCAAGAAAATCGGGGAGAATTTGATGTATTTTTGGCGCATTGGAAACCATTTCGTCTGTTATATGATTTATTTGTGTGCAAAAACACGAAATATGACAGTCAGGATTTATGAGCGTGTTAAAGCGGTCGATTATTCCCGTTGCGTTGAATTTAACCGCTCCAATTTCGATTATGTGAGCGTTCTCCGCCTTTAAACCTGTCGTTTCAGTGTCAAAAGCGGTGAAAACCTGCCCATCCTTTAAAAGGCGGGCAAGTTGTTTGTAGTTCCGTAAGATTTTTGCTTGTAATTCCATCTATTCTATCTTAATCGCGCAGTCGCGCTGCAATTCAGACTTATTTTGATGCCGCATCGAGAATAGAATTGATTTCTGACGTTATGCTGTCGCACAAAGATGCCGACGCTTCTTTTGCTCTTGCAAGGCATTTGTCGCAATTTCCTTCAAGCGGAGTTTTTGAGTTGATGTAGAACTTGATTTTAGGCTCTGTTCCGCTGGGGCGTGCGCTAACGATTGTGCCGCCTTCAAGGAAAAACTGCAGCACATTGCTTTTTGGAAGGGTGAGCGCGTTTTTTTCAGTAGGATTTTCAGGATTGTATGAAACACCTGTTTGAATGTCACGGATGGCAAGTACTTTTTTACCACCCAATGTTTTTAGTCCTTCAGAACGAAGTTTTGCCATAATTCCTTTCATCACAGAAACGCCTTCCATACCAGGGAAATTCTTTGAAATCGCCCTGTCCTCAAAATATCCGTATTCCTTGTACATATTATCGAGGTGCTCCAAAATGGTTTGCCCTTTGCTTCTCCAGTACAATGTCATCTCTGCACACAAGGCAGCCGCTGAAACTCCGTCCTTGTCCATAACTTCTGTTTCAACTTTGTAGCCATAGCTTTCTTCAAGACCGAACACATATGTTCCAGTCTTTTTTGCTTCTATTTCCGCTTCAACGGCCGCAATCCATTTAAAGCCTGTCAGGCATTCAATCATTTTTACGCCGTATTTCTTGCATATATCATCACCAAACGAAGATGTTACGATTGAACGGACGACAAAAGAATCTGCAGGAAGTTTTCCCAGCTCTTTTCGAGAAAGCAGGACATACTCCATTAAAAGCGCGCCCATTTGGTTTCCACTCAACAAGACGAAATTGCCATCTTTGTCTGGAAACGCGGTTCCAAATCTGTCCGCATCAGGATCCGTCGCCATAACGCAATCCGCCTTGTCTTTTGCGCCGAGTTCCACCGCCATTTTCATCGCTGGTTTTTCCTCAGGGTTTGGTTTTGGCACTGTCGGGAAATTTCCGTCTGGATTTCTTTGTTCTGGGACAGTCGTGACAGAAAGTCCTAGGTCTCCCAAAACTTTTTCCACATGCATTGCGCCTGTTCCATGAAGTGGAGTATACACAATGCTCACGTCTTTTGCCATCTCTTTTATGAGCGCAGGGCGGAACAACTGTCTTTTGCACATCTCCCAATACGGTTCGTCAATCTCCTTGTCTATCATCACGAGAGAGCCGTTTTTAATCGCTTCGTCCTTTGAGATAGTGTTTATTTTTTCCACTTTATTTACTTCATCGATAATGCCTGTGTCGTGTGGCTCGATAACTTGCGCGCCGTCCGACCAATACGCCTTGTAGCCGTTGTATTCGCGTGGGTTGTGGCTTGCAGTGACAACAACGCCTGTATCCGCGCACAGTTTTCTGATTGCAAACGAGAGCTCTGGGGTGGGGCGGAGACCAGTAAAAAGATATGCCTTTATTCCATTCGCCGCAAAAATACAAGCCGTCGCCTCGGCAAAAACATCAGAATTGTTTCGGCTGTCATAAGCGATTACTGCACTCAACAATCCGTTCTTTGCTTTTTCAGGATTAGCCTTTATAACATAGTTCGCAAGTCCCTGTGTCGCGCGGTTTATTTCAAGTGGATTCATTCTATTCGTTCCGCCGCCCATTATGCCACGCAATCCGCCCGTTCCAAATTCAAGCGTTTGGTAAAAGCGGTCTTCAAGCTCTTTGTAGTCTTTTTTTTCAAGCAGCGATTTCACTTCGTCTGAAAAGCGTGTGTCTTTTTCCTCTTCAATGTACTTTTGCGCCGCCGTAATAATCTCTTCATTTGTCATAAGTGCCCCCATGCAAGCCCCCTTTTTGTGGACGCTGCTCTTGTATATTTTTCAATTCCGCGTTTCGGCGGATGTTTTTTTTCATCAGTAATTATATAGAATTTTTTTTGGTGAGTAAATACAGTATTATCTCGCACCCACGGCTTCAGCTTAAGCATCGAGAAAAAGTCAATCCTCCTGTGAATAAGACTCCAGTCGTTCAAGCGCGTGAATTGCGGACAGTTTCATTCCTTCTGGAAATCTGAGGGCATATTCGGAGTGGGGAGGAGTCATGCCTTTTACAAGCGCAAGGTTCAGCCGCTTCAGCACATCCTCATCCATACGAAGCTCGCTTGAAAGCACATCAAGCGCAATGGATTTTTTCACCACAACATAATCAAAGAGTCCTGCACGAATAGCAAGCGTCTCTCCGCTTTCATCACGCGCTGTAGGCATTTCAACTCCATAGAACGCTGCGTTTTCACACACATCTGCAATTGCAAGCAATTTTGGAACGTATCCCGATGCCTGCTCCGAAAGAAAGCCGTTTCTCCGCAAATACCAAAAATCGCTTTCTCCCGCTTTTTTTATTATACGGCGCAATGCTCCCGCTCCACAATTGTAGGCGGTAATTGCAAGAAGCCAGTCGTTGAACATCGTATAGTTATCGGAAAGTTTTGCAAGCGCCGCATCAGTGGATTTCCATTGGTCGAGCCGCTCGTCAATATACTCATCGCACTTCAAAAAAGGCTTGATGCTGTTCAGCATAAACTGCCACATTCCTGTAGCACCGCTTTTTGATTTTGCGGTGGGAATATAATCCGACTCCACCATAGGGAGATACTCTAAAATCGGGGGAAGATTTTTCATTTCAAGTTGATTTCTTACATAAATTCTATATGGCTCCGCATCATCAAGCATATCATAGAGCCAATCTTTATGCGTTGTCAGATATTTTTGCCGTAAAACTTCAACCTCGTTGTTATGAACCCCCTCAAACCCTAACTCTTTATACGAAGGTGTCGTTGATGGCAACGGCATTTCTCGTGCTGCTGGCGTTAATGAAGCCGTTATGTCTTCTTCTGCAAATGCATTCACGCCGAGCAACAAAAAAACAAGAGGAAGTGCGAGAAGCCTTCTCACAACTTTTCCCCCATATAAATTCCAGCCCACTCCCAGTTTCCATTTATATCGGGGTCAAGGGGAAAATTCACCTTGCGAAAATAAAAATACCACACAGAAACATACTGACTCCAGCCCCATGTGCGCAAATACGCTTCGTTGGAGTTAGAGTCTGCGTCAAGTTCCGCCGCAAAACGAACACGGTTTCCACGCATAAAACTGCGCATAGAAAACTCTTCTTGCGCGTTTGGGTCGGTTTCGTCCTGCTTCCATGACATAGAAAAAAAATTCAGCTTTGCCTTGTATTTGTCAAGAGAACGCCAGTCGTAATTTTGAATTGCTTTTTTCACCGCCTTTTCAAGCGCATCAAGGCTTTCAAAAGTCCAGTCCTTTGGCGAATTGTTAAATCCCACAAGTTGGCGTGCCTTTTTGTAGGCGTTTGGTTCTCCTATAATTTGAATTGTCGAAGCATCAGGCTGTGAAAGAAAAACAGAATACGCTTTCAATGCCTCGTCCCATTCACTTTCTTTTTCGTATTCAAGCGCAAGCCGCAAGTACAACTCCGTAATGCTCACATTTTCAGGAAATCGAGTTATCAAATCATTAAAATAACGAATTCTGTTGCGAGGGTTTTTGCTTATTTGAATAAGATTTTGCAGGCACAAAAAATGCACCGAATTGCCTTTGACAAGCAAATCGGGAAGGTTTTGCAAAATCCTATCAAAATAATATTCTGCCACTGGTTCCGAACCTTCAGCCATATATGCATACGCCGTCATTAAAAGCCAGTACGCATTGTACATGTCATCAGGATGGTCGTCAACCCAGCCCGTTAAAAACAAAATCACTCCTTGACGGTCATTTATGGAAAGAAGATTGTTTGCGATTTGATTTATTATTGCATAACGGCTCACAGAATCAAGATTCGGATTTTGAAGCAGCGTTGAAAGCTCCTCTTGGTTCTTGTTAATCTCGGCAATAGCACTATTCTCCTTTTGTTTGCAAGAAGAAAAGAGAAGCAAAATTCCAAAAACACTCCAAAAAGTCTTTCGTAAACGCATAGGCATAATTTTAGTATATTTGCAAAGTATAAACAAGGGACGAGCACAAGATGTTTCATCAATAAATGTGGATTAAAGCTCGTCTCGCATTTTTTGCATTCGCAAAAAAGTGAAAGCTTAGTTCTCCATTGGACGAGCACAAGATGCTTCACCAGTAAATGTGGATTAAAGCTCGTCTCGCATTTTTTGCATTCGCAAAAAAGTGAAAGCTTAGTTCTCCATTGGATGAGCACAAGATGCTTCATCAATAAATGTGGATTAAAGCTCGTCTCGCATTTTTTGCATTCGCAAAAAAGTGAAAGCTTAGTTCTCCATTGGATGAGCACAAGATGCTTCATCAATAAATGTGGATTAAAGCTCGTCTCGCATTTTTTGCATTCGCAAAAAAGTGAAAGCTTAGTTCTCCATTGGACGAGCACAAGATGTTTCACCAATAATTATCATAAAGAGGGGGAAAGCCTTGCTGGAAGCTGCGTGCTATGCACTTGCTGCAAGTTCCCCTCGCCCCGTAACGCCCCCTCGTCTTCAACGGCAACTTCTTTTTCCGAAATAATGACTTTTTTTCGCGTCCCGTTTACGAGCAGAGAAAATGCTCCTCCTTCTGGAAGAACTTGAGTAATTTTCGCGCGCTCATATATCCTTTTTCTCTTGCAATTTTTTTCATCCGCGCTCACATCCGCGTTCGTCGTCTGTTTTTCTGGAACACCTCTCAAGTCAAGCTCAAACTCCCTACCCAAAAGGCGAGAGGCATCATCAAACAGACCGCGTTTTATTTTGCTTCGGATTTCAGAGGAGCTGATTCTTTTTCCCTCAAAATACACAAAATCAGGGAAGACGCATTCAATTTTATGTTTAGCGCAAAACGCTTGTATATCGTTTATTGTTGCTTCTCCCTTTTTTCCAAAATGAAAGTCCCGTCCTTCCGCAATGAATTTCATATTGAGGTGCCGTTGCAGCGTGCGAAGAAATTCCGCTCCGTCCATCGCCCTAAACTGCTCTGAAAATTCTGCAATAACGCAAAAATCAATTCCAAGCCGTTCAAATTCAAAAAGACGCTGCTTCAATGTAGCAATATCGCCACTGTAATCTTTGGGATATTTTATCGTTGGAAGTGGAAATGTAAATGTGACTATACAAGACGCGGCTTTTTTTTCTCTGGCGGCGCTAGACAGTGCGTCAAAAAGCATTTTGTGTCCTAAATGCGGGCCATCGAAGCTCCCTACAGAAAGCGCGGTTCCACAGCTAAAACATTTTGAGGCAAAGTCAGATATAATTTCATTCCAAGAAAAAACACGCATAGCCGTCACCTAAAACCTTTGCATGGGAAAAAAAACTATAGGCATCCATTTTTCCGTGTCGTTCATATCCCGCGCAACAAGACCTGGCTTCACCCCTTTCGCCGTTGTGTCACAGAGTAAAAAATCAGTTCCATCGACATAAATTTTTGCTCCATCCACATTCAGTGCCACACCGTAAAGCGCGTGCTTGTACTCCCTGCTCACAAACAATGCGCTTCTTGTGCCCATATTTCCTAAAAGTGCGCAAAGCAGCAGTGCGCGTCCATCGCAATCGCTTCCCGCTCCTTTGAGTATTGCTGGGATGGATTTTAAATCCGCGCTTTTTTTGTCACCATAACTCCGAGAGTAGTAAAAATTTTGCACCCAATCTAATAGAATCTCATTCATTGTGATATTAGGCTCTTCAGGACTCCTTCGTTTTGCAGTCGCTGCAAACGCAGATTGTATATCGACAGCGCATTGCTTGACACGGCTATAGCAATCTCTAAAAATACATTTATAATAGCGAGACCATGCGTTCTTCCACATCTCATTTCCTGCATACAGACTTAAAACCGCCCATTCACAGTCAATGACAAATTGAGAGGCTTCCACATCGTCTTTATCAATTGTAGTAAAAATTTCCTTCCCCGCGATTTTTAGATTTATCGCTTCAGATTTACCGCGGGGAAAGGCATAAGAGGTAAAAATTCCTGGCGTGTAGCGGCCGTTTTTTCCCACACTTAATGAATTGAGCGTGGAAACAATAAACTGTTGGCAATCCTCTGCCTTGTCTTCGTCTGCATAGCACATAAGAACAAGATGCGCATTGTGTTTTTCAAGGTCGACGCCAACTGTCCAACCAGAGCATTTCACAGAGCTTCCAGGAATAGTCATCCTCATAGAAGAAATAGCTGCATTCATATTTTCCCATACAAATAAATCAATGTCATATCTTGCAGAGAATTTATCCAGCGTTGCACAAACGGCATCATTAATTGAAGTGTATTTTTTATTAATATAAAGGCGCAGCACAAGGCTCACCGCCATTCTATCATGTGAAAACCGATATGAAAGTCCATCAGGTGTCATTTCTGAAACTTTAAAACCTTCTGGAACATCAAGCATATAGTCAAAATCGGTGTCAAAAAATTCCTCCGCTGAAATATAAACCGGCAAAAGCGAGCATACGAGAAAAACGACGACAGACAGTATAATTGAAATAATCTTGCTTCTTGACATTTTATCCTCTTATCTTGATACTACACTATCGGATGAAAAACATTGAGATTTTATTTGAAAATGAAGAGATACTCGTAATCAACAAGCCGTCAGGAGTTGCAGCGCAAGGGGGCACGGGAATTTCGCATCCCCTTGATAAAATTTTGCCAGAGCAATTGGGTTTTCCCATTTATCTTGTTCACCGACTTGACATTGAGACCTGTGGACTTATGATTGTCGCCAAGTCTCCGCTTTATGCCTCTATATGGACAAAGAAAATTGGCTCAAAGCATGTTCAAAAAGAATATTCGGCAATATGCATAGGAAAGCCAAATCAGAAAACAGGAGTCATAACGGACTCTGTAATTCAACATGGACTTGAGCGGGTCGCTGTCACTCATTACCGCTTTCTCGAGGAAAAACATATTGACTGTGGAGAAGAAATAATAACGCTTTCAAAACTGCATCTAAAACTTGAAACAGGCAGAATGCACCAAATTCGCATCCACCTTTCAAAGCGGAATCTCCCTATTGCAGGAGATGACAAACATGGAAATTTTAAAATAAATAAGATTTTAAAGAAAGCGTGCGGAATAAAACGCCTTTTGCTCTGCGCCACAGCCCTCTCATTTTCCGAAAACGGTGTGTCAAAAACAGTGGAAATCTCTCCGCCAGACTATTTTTTGTTTTAGAATAGAGCGCAAAAAACGCAAAACAAAGTTATTGAGGCTCACCCAAAATAGATATGCTCTTTGGGTGAGCCTCGCTGAGAAACGCAAGCAAGACAAGGGAGTAGCCGCATTTCTCGCGAATACATCTAGGGTAATTTTTCCAAAATTGCAATTTTGGAAAAACCTCATTTAAAAACAACAAAATGGCACATCTATTTTGCTGCCATTTTGCTGAGAAAATCTAAAGAGATAAAATAATTACATTTCTATTTCAAGCATGTCGCAATACGCTCAAGAACTTTTTTGCGGTCAAGCGGCTTGATAATATAGTTTTTAGCACCTAAAAGCAAAGACTTCTTTACAAGCTCTTCTTTTCCAAGTGCACTTACCATAACAACTTTTGCATTTTTGTCAAAAGCCATAATCTGTTCAAGAGCAGTAATGCCATCCATTCGTGGCATTGTAATGTCCATCGTAACAAGGTCGATATTCGGTGCAAGCTCCTTGTATTTGTCAAGTCCATCTTTTCCATCGACTGCCGTGGCAACAACTTCATATCCTTCGCTTGTCAAAATTTGACCGAGCTGTTTTGCTACGAACATAGAATCATCAACAACCATAACACGATATTTTGTGCCATCGTCCTTGAGTCCCTCTGGCGGTCGTTCATTGATTGTAGGAAAGTCTTGTGATGTTTTCATTGCTTCCTCCGATTATGTACGTTCTCGTATCGCTACGTTAACTTCAATTTTTCCACATTCAGTAATGAGAGGGACAATAAGAGCCTCAACATTTTCTGAAGTGCCACCCAACGCGGCAATTTCCATATTCTTTCCAACAAAAAGAGCAGGAGGCGTAAGGTCAAATTTAAAATTCAACTCATGCAATTTTGTTACAGCCTGAGCCGTAATAAGATTCGCGAGTTCGCTGATAGTAGCCTTCGCAAGGTCATCAAATGCAGGAAGTTCTTCTCCGTTCATTGCAGAGGCAATGTTCAAGGCTGTTTCATGGGTCATATCAAAAAGAACACGCCCTTCCACATCTCCCGCCAATCCGACAAGCACTGCAACACCCATAACAGGCATCGCTGTAGACTTCAAATAAAGATTGCCACGCTTTACATCTGCGCCACCAAGCACATCTTTGAGTACCCTGTAGGAAGTTTCTACAAACGGATTAATATACTCAACTCTCATCTAAAAACCCCTTTACTGTTTATTATATGCTGTAATAGAACCAGCAGTATGTTCAATAAAATCTGAAGAATTTGACAACTCCTCATTATCTCCAACGAAAATAATTCCATTTCCTTTTAACTTTTCATCAAAGTCATTGATAACACTTTTTTGTCCTTCATTGTCAAGGAACGAAAGCACATCGCGAGCAAATATTATGTCGGTTGCAGGAAGAGCATTTGTATGTATGCAGTCATGATATTCAAACATAATGCTATCCTTTATTTCCTTTGAGAATGTGTTTGTTCCTATCGCCGTTTTAGTGATATAAGGACTTATCCAACTTGACGCCATATCAGCAGGAATTGCAAGCATCGGTGCATTTGAAACGCTCAACAAATCAATGTCTTGTGCATAAATGCGTATTTTTGAGCCAGGATATTTTCGAGCAAGAACGCAGGCAAGACAATATGTTTCCGCTCCTTTTCCACACCCAGGATTCCAAACAACTATTTGCTTCGCAGAATTTTCAGGCAGCATTGCATAGAAAGCATCCGCAAATTCCTTTGACCACCAACCATCATTTGAAGCAGACCAGTATGTTTTGAGGAATTCAGAGGCATCCATTTCGTTTTGAAGCTGTATGTTTTTGCCGGAGCGAATAGTTTTCCATTCTTCAAAACGTGCCTTCACCCATTTTTCATTTATTGGAGAAACGAAAAATTTACTGTAGCTTCTTAACGCATCAACGATAAATTTATAATTCGTTTCATTCTCCGCAGAGGATTTGTCCTCCTTTTTCTCAAGGGAGGCGTTTTCAGTTTTATTTACAACGCTTGTATTTACATTCGCGGCTTGCGCACCACTTTGCCGTGCCGCAGCTTGTTGCTCCAACCTTTGTCGCGCCTGTCGTTCATGTTCATATTGATTGGCATCCAAATTTTCTTTTGCAAAAATAGTTTCAATTTGTAAAAGAATGTAGAGATGCTTGTTGCTTTCAACAACGCCTGAAATATATTTTACATTGACATCACTAAACAAAGGATGCGGAGGTCGTATCGAGCTTTTTTGAACGCCAACAACTCTGTCGATTTTGTCAACAATGATTCCAAAGTTTTGTTCTTCAACAGTTAAAATCAAAAGATTTTCAAGATCATCGGGGCTTCTCTCTGTTCCTGGAATGTTAAAGAACAAACGCATATCAAGAATTGGAATTATTTCACCACGCATATTATAAACACCAACAACAAAAGGAAGCACATTGGGAACATAGGTGAAATTCCCTGCCTTTGCGATTTCCTTTACATAATCAATGTTAATAGCATAGTCCTTGCCAGAAAGCGAAAATGTCACCATTTTAAAGTCTGCGATTGCATTTTGATTGCGCTCTGCATCTCTCTTTGTTCTTTCTGAAACTGCCGCTACGGTTGTTGCCTCAGAGTCATCGGACACAAGTATAGATTCAATAGTCATAACTTACCTACCTATTTTGTTAGACCAATTCTTGAGCCGCTATATCTTGTTTAATGCTCAAGTCAAGCAATTGACTCACATCAATAATCAGAGAAACAGAACCATCTCCCAAAATTGATGCTCCAGCAATGCCTGGCGAGTTAGTAAATTGGTCGTGTAATGGTTTTATTACAATATCCTCATCGGCAACAAGAGAGTCAACCATAATGCCAACCTTTTTATCTTTTGAGCCAACGATTACAATATTGCAATATTCTCCATTTACAGAATCTTTTATACCGAAAAGACGTGAAAGTCTCAGCACGCTTATAACTTCGCCACGAACATTAAGAACCTCGTAGTTATCTATTGTCTTTATTTCGGTTTGCGGAATGCGACGACTTTCAATAACGGATGCGATTGGAATCGAATAAATTTCTCGTCCTACTTTTACAAGCAGCCCTTGAATGATGGCGAGCGTGAGAGGAATGCGAATGCTGAATTTTGACCCCTTGCCTTTCTCAGATGTAACCGTGACCGTTCCTTTCAGTTTTTCAATCATCGTTTTTACGACATCAAGACCAACTCCGCGTCCCGAAATGTTTGAAATTTTCGCCGCAGTTGAAAAGCCTGGTTCAAAAATCAATTGATGACACTCTGACTCTGAAAGAACTTTGTCAGGGTGTACCAACCCTTTTTCAATGGCTTTTTGGCGGACTTTTTCCGCATCAATGCCGGCTCCGTCGTCTACTATGTCAATTACAATTAAGTTTCCTTCGTTCGAAGCCTTTAAAAGAACATGACCTGTCTCGGATTTTCCAGCGGCGACACGCACATCAGGTGTTTCAATTCCGTGATCAACTGAATTTCTCACGCAGTGCATAATCGGGTCAAGCAAATCCTCAACAACTGATTTGTCAAGCTCTGTGTCTTCACCTTCAATATCAAGCTCAATTTTTTTATGCAAGTCTCGTTGTAAATCGCGGACGACTCGTGGAAATCGACTGAAAATTTGGTTAATTGGAACCATTCGGATTTTCATGACACCTTCCTGCAGATCTCCAGTGATTCTTCCTAAATTTTGCGTTGAATCGCGAAGCTTTACGGAAAGCGCCTTCATGTCTGTGTCAAGACCATCAAGTTCACTTCCGACACCGCCAAAATCACGTTGAATTTCCGCACGAATTTCCTTTTCAGGACGCCCATTCTTCGCTTCCTCTATATAATGGGGGAGTTGATTCAATATGCTGTAGACAGAAGAACGCATTTCATTTGTCGCCGCTTGAAGATGGAGAAGATTGCTTGCAAGGTTGTTTGCAAGCTGGTTAAACGCGGCCTTCGCAATAACGGTTTCACTTACAAGATTCAAAAGGTAGTCGATTCTTTTTGAGTCAACACGCAACACAGACCCCTGCTGATTAGCTGCATGTGCATCTTTTTTTTGTGCGTTTGTAGCGTCTGATTTTGCAGGACCATTTGAAACAGCCGCCTCTTTTTTCTCCTCTTCCTGCTTCTCTTCAGGCTTGCTTGCAGAGGCTTCAGTTTTAGGAGCGGGTTGCACCTGCGATGCAGGTGCAGTTTGTGCGATTGGCGCAGAGTCTGTGATGATCTGCGCATCGGTCATTACCGTAACATCGCCCAAAAACGCAGTATCCTCAATCTTCCCCGCATCAGAATCAGATGCAAGGTAATAAAACACATTTTCGTGGAATTCATCTTCATAAAGCGCATCGAAATCTGGAATGGTCTTTAAAACCGTTCCCAATGCTTTTAATGCCGCAAAAACTTGAATTCCGCCAACTGAATTCATAGGATTGTTTTGGTCGAATTTAACGGCGACGCGCCACAGCTTTTGGCTTCCTGTGCAAGCCTGCTTTAGTTCAAGTGCTTCATCTGCTGTAAGCATGGGATAGTCAAATCCATTTTGTGTGCTTTGTGGAGCAGACTCTTGCGGCTCTGGAGCCTTTTGAATTCCAGGACCGACTCCAGAAGGAGGCTTCGGCTTTGATTTTTTTCCGCCATCTTCTGGAATATAGCCTTTTAGTTTTGATACGACTTCATCAATGTTATCTTCGTATATAGAGCCCTTGGCACGCGCTTCTAACATAGCCTTGATAATGTCTATTGAAGACAACAAAACATCGACAACATCCTCGTCTACTGAAAGTTTGTCTGAACGGATGGCATCAAGCACATCCTCAACTTTATGAGTAAATTCGGATAATTCTGTCATTTCGACAGTTGCAGAGCCACCTTTCAATGTGTGGGCGGCTCTAAAAATTTCATCCACAGCCTCATGATTCGAGGGGTCGTTCTCTATTACAAGAATATTGCTCTCAAGGGTTTCAACCTGCTGTTCAGCTTCAGCGAAAAAATCCTTTAGTAGCTCTTCATTGTTCGGATCAAGATAGTCACTCATACTCTCTTATTATATACGGTTATTTTCATAATTCAAGTACTAAACGCAAAGATTTTTTTCAATTTTTCAATTTTTATCTGTCTCTTGATACATTTTTGTAAAAGACCCACTGTCACGTTTTTCGAAAAGTCTAAATTAATCCTAATAAAACAATGAATTCATGCCGATATTTGAAAAAGGAAAAAAGATATTATGAAGAAAAAACTGATTTTTGCGGTGCTTGCCAATCTTATATGTGGATTCTTATACGCCGAGTTATTTTTCTCGGGGTTTTCGGGGGCGAAGCTGGATTTTAAACTATACGACCCTATGGTTGTCCAAGAAAACGAAGATGATGAAAAGCCCGTCGAAAAGGAAAAGGTGAATCCTAATTTAGTGATGAGCGCTTTTTTTTCAGGGCAGTTTACTATATCGAACAATGTAATTATACATACGGAATTTTCAGTTAAAACATTCGACTTGATAAGTGATTCTATTTTTGATTCGCTTAAACAGAATTTGTCGAACAGTACATTTCAAATTGACGAAATTTCTTTAATTTTCAGGGGGCAGATGCTCCATGCTATGAATTATTTTAGCGTTTTTATTGGAACATACGAGCCGATTGGCTCTGATATATTCTTGCAACGGCAATTTGGTTTAAAGCCCATCTCCTCCAAAATAACCGAAAGCTGGATGGGAATGGCAGGTTCTATCATTTATCCGTTGTTTGGACTTGGAATCTCAGATGTAATACATTTTGATGAGCAGCCTATTGCGATAGGCGCTTACATTTACTTTAATAAAGAAGATCCCGGCTATGTTCTTAACGCCGATTTGCGTTTTGGGTGTGCCTATCGATTTTTCACGCTCGATGTGTCCGCTGGCATAGGATTTCCACTTTTGTCTTCCTCGCGGGATGATGCATATATTTTGGTTGAAAAGATTTATAGTCGCGCAGGAATCAATATGTTGATTGGAAACGCGTACACCACATCTTTCTTTGTACAGGCAGGTTTCTCAAAGCTTCCGTTTTATCGGAATCCCGACAAGTCTTTTGATATTAATGATGTGGAATTTTATTTTTTACTTGAGCCACGATTTAAATTCAACGCCTTTGAAATTGATTTTAGTTTGTTTAGCCTGCCTGCTGACACAGTGTCGAATTTTATATTCGTTCGCGAAACGCTTGGACTGAATATAAATGTGTTTACAGACCAGCTTTTTGTAAAAAACAACGCGATTCTGTTCGGCACAAATTTGGAGTTAGGCTTTCCTGGAAAAAATTACTTGGACTTTGCACATATAAACGACTGGTTTGTCGATGGCGTGAAGAATTTGAAAATCGCTTTTGCACCTTATGTAGGGACACGATTCTTGACAGGGGAGCTCCATGCGATGATTCAAGTTGACATTACAAAAATAATAAATGAGTCGGTCAACTGGTACAAAGCGTTTGAGTTGAACCTTGGATATAAAGTGCAGTTTTAAAAGACCGTCTTATTCTGCACACACTTTTGCGAATGCAAAAGTGTAGCGTAGCGGAGCGAACTTCGCCTCAATCAGAAGTGGTGTATGAATCTCGCGGGCAGCCATGGTAGCACCAGCGTTACACTTTTGCGAATGCAAAAGTGGAGCGTAGCGGAGCGAACTTTGACTCAATCAGAAGTGGTGTATAAATCTCGTGGGCAGCCATGGTAGCACCAGCGTTACACTTTTGCATTCGCAAAAGTGTGTGGCGAACTTCGACATAATCAGAAGCGGTGTATAAATCTCGTGGGCAGCCATGGTAGCACCTGCATTACACTTTTGCGAATGCAAAAGTGTGTGGCGAACTTTGACTCAATCAGAAGTGGTGTATGAATCTCGTGGGCAGCCATGGCAGCACCAGCGTTACACTTTTGCATTCGCAAAAGTGTGTGGCGAACTTTGACTCAATCAGAAGCGGTGTATAAATCTCGTGTTCGCCCGTGGTCAGCCGTTCGCCCGTATATTCCTTTTAATAAAATCCACCTTTAAATCCTTTAATTTTTCGGTGATGGAAACTTTATAGATGTGCGGATTCAAGATTCTCTTGTAGGATTCGTCAAACGAAGCCAATTGTTTTTGCATTGTCTCCCGCCCGACTCTTAGTTGCGCTGATTCAGGAAGACGCTCTCCCAGTCTTTTGCCGTTTTCAATGCGCTTTTTCAAGAGCGTTTCAACGCGGGAAGGTGCATGAGAAAACTGGCGATAGTCTACCATCGGGTGGAAGAATTTGTACTCCTTTCCACATTCAATTGTTTCATCGTCAAGAGCGAGGATGTCAGCGGTGGCGTTTCCATTTTCATCATACAGACGGAATACATTTTTTATGCCTGGATTTGTGGTTTTTGCAGGGTTGTCGCTGAATTTCATAGTCGGAATAAAACCATCGTCTTTTTCGCTGCTGCGCGCGGCAAGCTTGTAAACTCCAGTAAAACTTGACTCGTTCCCGCCCGTCACCATGTGCGTGCCAACGCCCCAGCTGTTTATAGGCGCGCCAGATGCCACGAGCGTTGAAATGATTTCTTCCGTCAGTTCGTTTGATACGGAAATGGTCGCTTGAGGGAATCCCGCCTTGTCAAGCTCTTTTCGTACTTCACGGGTGAGGTAGGAAATGTCGCCTGAATCAAGGCGCACGCCAAAATTATAGCCTTTTTCAACGAGCTCTCCGCCTGCAATGATGGCGTTCTTTATGCCTGATTTTAAAGTGTCATAGGTGTCGATAAGAAAAACAGAATTCTTTGGATATATTCGCGCATAGTTTCTGAACGCCTCAAGCTCGCATTCGTGGCTCATAATCCATGAGTGCGCCATTGTTCCCATGACAGGAATGCCGTACATTTTTCCTGCGAGCGTGTTTGAAGTGCCACTTGCTCCACCAATAAACGCGGCTCGGCTTGCGCTCATCGCCCCATCTGGACCTTGCGCGCGCCGAAGCCCGAATTCCATAATCGGCGCACCTTTCGAGGCGAGGTAAACGCGAGCAGTTTTTGTGGCGATTAAACTTTGGAAATTAATGACATTCAAAATCAAACCTTCAAGAATCTGCGCCTCTATTAAATTTGCATGCACACGGACAAGCGGTTCTTGTGGAAATACGACTGTTCCTTCATTCATCGTATAAATATCACCTGAAAATCGAAAATCTTTCAGATAGTCAAGAAATCCCTGTTCAAAAATTCCCTGCTCCTTTAAATATGCTATGTCTTCGTCCTCAAAATGAAAATTCATAATCGCATCAAGAAGCGTTTCGTTTCCAGCAAGAACTGAAAATCCACCGTTAAATGGATTCTTTCTAAAAAACATATCAAACACAACTTTGGAATTCATATTGTTCTTCCAATAGCCTTGCGCCATGGTCAGCTCGTAAAAGTCAGTGAAAAGCGCGTTTTCAGCAAAATTATTCATAGTGTTTCTCTATTTCCTCTTGTTTTAGAATACTATACTATAAAAAACACATCTTGTCATTACAGACTTTCAGTTTGTCTTCCTGCTTCGACATATTTTTCCAATTGAGCCTCTGCTTCCTTGACATTTTTTATTATGCTTGGACCTCCCACGCATCCCCCCTCACATGCCATAACTTCAATCAAATTGGGGGTGTCAGGTTTTAGAGGGATTTTTCCCGAATTCATCATGCCATACATATTCAGCATTTTCATACCCGCCTTGGTGAGTCCGTTGATTTTCGCTTTTCTCAAGATGGACTTGTCTTTGAGTCGGATTTCAACGGCTTCTGCAACTCCACCGCTCCGTGCGAAATTCCTTCCGCTTGCTGTTGGAATGGGCGTGTCGTCTTCTGGGGATTTTTCCGCGACGGGCATATTTGAAACGTCGATTTCCTTTGCGATTAAAAGAGACTCCAAGTCGAGCGTACTCAATACATAGTCAACCTTGTCATCGTCAAATCCTTCTCGTCGTTTTGCAAGGCATGGACCAATAAAAACGGTCGTACAGTCAGGGAATTTTTTCTTTGCGATTTCCGCAGTGTAGTGCATAGGCGTTTTTGTTTCCGAAATGCATTCGGCAAGGGCGGGAACATGGCGACGCACGGCTCGAACATACGCAGGGCAGCAGGATGTTGTCATCATTTTGTCGCCACGAGCCATTCGCGCTTCAAATTCTCGCGCTTCATTGTCTGCGCACATATCCGCTCCAATCGCCACTTCCAGCACTTCGTCAAATCCAGCCTCTTTTAAAGCGCTTTCAAGCTGACCTGGAACGGCCTTGAATTGAGCGGCGATTGCAGGGGCGTAAAGAGCGACAATTTTTTTTTCTTTTTTCATCAAATGCTTTATTACATCAACAAGCTGACTTTTTCCCATCATCGCCCCGAACGGACATTCTCGCATGCAATTCCCGCAGAAAATACATTTGTGATAGTCGATTTTTTCATGCCCCTCATCGTCTTTTGAAATCGCGCCAACAGGACACGCCTCTTCGCAAGGAACAGGGATTTTTATAATTGCGTGATAGGGGCAGTTTTCCATACACTTTCCGCAGTTTATGCAAGACTTTTCGTCTATGTGGGCGTGGTGGTCAACATGGATTGCATTTTTCGGGCAGTTTATCATACACGGACGAGCATCACAGCCTTGGCAGGCATTTGTTACCATGTAATGGGTTTTGACGCAGGCGTTGCACGCTTCATGGAGAACCGTCAGCATCGGCCATGTTGGCTTTTCGCGCTCCAACGCCTCTTTTGCAAAAGAAGCCAATGTTCTTTCTTCGTCTATATTTTCAACGGAAATGCCCATTCTGGCGATAGTTCTCATACGGATGATTTCGCGGTCATGGAATATGCAGCATCGAAGAGGCTTTGCATCGCGCGGAACCATTTGACGAGGTATAAAGTGAACTCCTTCTTCAAGCTTCCCCTCCAACTGTAGTTTTGCAATGCGAACCAGTATTTCACGCTTTACATTTGCAGTGTTGTTATTGATATTTAAAATTTTCGAGCCTCCGAATTGTCAATTTCCTTAACTAGCCCTAATTTCGAGTTTTATGATCATGCAAAAAACATTCGCGAAGGCGCAGGGAGAAAGGCAAAATCGCTCTGATTGTGGTCGCTGCATAGCAGCGAGTGGATAATCCCTGCCACAATCAGCGCGGAATGCGCGAGCGCATGGTTTTGACCTTTCTCACTGCAACTGGAAGAATGTTTTTTTTGTAGTTTTTACAAAAACTCGAAATTAGGGCTAATTAGGCTAATAAGAAGTATAAAGGGAATTTTAAAAAATTGCAATTTGCGTTTGCGTTTTGAAGAAGGTTTAAAATCCACGCTCAAATGGCGCGTGGATTTTTATCTCGAGTTTTGTTCCAAAACTCGCTCATCTACTGCGATTTTTCACTTCGTTGCAAAATGGCATTTTCAACATTCTCGGAAGTTGACACTTCCTGCGATGTTGAAAATTAAGGAAGGTCTTTTGAGGGCGTGTGCCGCACGCCCATAGCACTTTTTTATAATTTTTGTTACAATAAAAATATGAGAAAATTTTGTCTAGCGTGTTTTTGTTTTCTTCTAGGCGTTTTGCTTTTTGCGGAGCCGACATTTTGTGAGGTTTGCGAAAAACTTTCGTCTCGTCCGAATGTGACGGGGAATTTTATCCAACAAAAAACAATTCAGGCGGTAAATCGGACTTTAAAGTCTTCTGGGGAGTTTGTTTTGAGCCATGATGGAATTGCGTGGAAGACTTTAAAGCCGTTTTCTTCAACGCTTGTGATTGGAAAGACATTTATCATGCAGATAAAACCTGATGGTTCGCAAACAGTGATTGATACATCTGCAAACCAAATTTTTTCAAGCCTTTCTTCTGCGCTTACTGCAATGTTTTCCGGAGACCTTTCTATGCTTGAAGAGACATTTTCAATAGACTTCACCTATTCAGCGAAAAACTGGACGGCATATCTTGTTCCAAAAGACGATGCGGTTCTAGCGATTTTAAAGGCAATCACTGTGTCGGGCATATTAACGGAAAATTCCGCAGAGTTGCATCAAATCGTTATGACTGAGCCATCAGCTGACACAATCACCTATACATTTTCCGAACAACACTACCCAAAGGAGCTTTCTGCCGATGAAAGGGCGTTCTTCATTGCAAAATAAAACATTTTTTAGGATTTGGCTTGTATATCATATTTTGATAGCCGTGATTTTTGGCGCGATGCTTGTGAAAAACGGTGGGAAAATAAAAATCGACGCTGATTTATTCAATATGCTTCCAAAGTCAATCGCAGAAAAAGCAGTTGTAGAGGCGGAGGCGCGGCTTACAGAAATGACGGGCGAAAATCTCATCATTCTTGCGACGGCTGAAGATTTTTCCACTGCAAAAAATGCTGCGGAAAGTGTTTTTCAATCTCTCAATGGCGACTTTCGGTTTAAATCGGTCTCTCTTTATGCAGAAAACAACAATTTTTCAAAAATGCTTGACTTTATTCAAAAATATCGCTGGAATCTTCTTGATGAAAAGGCGATTCAGGATGTACATGAAGCGGGTGGTGCAGAACAATTCGCTCAAAACGCACTTGCAACAGCTTACAGCGCGTTTACCATCACTTCGCTCGAGAATCTCGAGCGAGACCCTTTTCTGCTCGCCGAATACACTGCGCAAAATTATCTTACATCCTTGCAAAATTCGGGGACGGCACTGAGCCTGAAAGACGGAGTGATGGCGGCGTTTGCAAACAACAAATGGTATGTGATGATTCGTGCCGCTTTGAGCAAGGAAGGCTCTGCATTGGCGAGCAAGACAAACGGAGTCGCTTTTGTTCATACGGTGTGCGGAGAGCTTGAAAAGGATGATGTCCACTTTGTGTTTTCGGGAACGCCATTTCACAGTTACAAAAGCTCTTGCAACGCCTCGCGAGAAATCACGCTGATTTCAGGAATTTCAATGCTTGCGGTTATCATCGTGTTGCTTTTGATTTTTAAAACACCGAGCCCGATTTTCTGTTCTGTCGCTTCAATTTTAATTTCAACGCTCACTGCTCTGATGGCAACGCTTGGAATTTTTGGAAAAATGCACATTCTCACGCTTGTCTTTGGCACATCTTTGATTGGTTCGTGCATCGACTACAGTTTGCACTATTTTATTTCGTGGAAAGCGGACGAAACAGTGCAGTCTGGCGGCGAAATTCGGAGTAAACTTTTCAAAGGGATCGCTTTATCACTTGCTTCAACTATTCTGTGTTATTTTGTTTTGCTTTTTGCACCGTTTATGCTTTTAAAGCAGATTTCCGTTTTTTCTATGGCAGGGATTATCAGCGCATTTTTGTGTGCGATTTGCTTGTATCCGTATCTTCCGCTTCCTTCTTCAAACAGAACTATCCCATTGCTTCACATTTTAAAAACACCCCGTTGGTACAATAAACGGCTTGTCGGTCGCATTGCAATAAGTCTTATGTTCTTCCTTTCTGTTGTGACGCTTGTTGTTTTTAGAAAAAATTTTTCGGTGCACAATGACATTTCAAAATTGTACAAGATGGAGGGGCGAGAGGCTCAAGACGAGCGAGAGGCGGCAACAATTTTACATTTTGCTCCAAGCGGCTATTTTATTGTGAGCGGCAAAACGCCAGAGGAAACGCTGCAAAACGAAGAGAGGCTAACGGCAAGGCTGCGAAGCGTCAACGCTCAAGCGAGCGGCAGCACAAACAGCGCAAACACCATGAGAGGTGGTGACAAGACAGAAAAAAAGCAACCAGGATATATATGCACATCTGCGTTTATTCCATCGATAGAAAAACAAAAAAAATCTCGCGCCGCATGCGAAGCTCTTCTTCCCTTAAGTTCCAGTCAATATGAAGCGCTTGGATTTAATGAAGAAAATGGTGCCCTTGCAAAATCTCTAGAGGCTGAATTTCTTGCAACGGAAAACGATTTTATCGAAATGGGAAAAAATGTTCCTGAATATCTTGCATCTTCCCTTTCTTCTGCATGGATTGGCGAAATTGACGGAAAATATTACTCGGTTGTGCTTCCTGTTTCAGTTGCGGACTATGAGGCATACGCTCAAATCGCCAGTGACATCGATGGCGTTTATTTTGTGAGCAAAATCAGAAGCCTTAATGCCGGTTTAGACAGCCTTTCAAAAATGATTTTAATGCTTTTTCTCATCGTTTCCATAGTGATTTTTATTGTGCTGAAATTTTTCTACACATGGAAGCAGTCGCTGAAAATAATCTCTGTTCCGCTTCTAATTGTTCTGTCGATTTCCGCGATTTTTTCTGCGTGCAATATTCATTTGGAATTCTTTTCGATAACAGGGATGATTTTAGTGTTTGGACTGGGGCTTGACTACATCATTTATATGACGGAAAACGAAAAGCGCATAAAGGACGGAGAAAATGCACGGCTCGAACCGTTTGCCATCGCCCTCGCGTTTTTTACAACCGCAGTTTCGTTCGGTGCGCTCGCCTTGAGCACATTCGTTCCTGTCCACACAATCGGTCTTTCCATTTTTATCGGTCTTGTTGTGGCATACGCAAGCACATTTTTTTATAACAGGGCTGACCATGGGCGAACACGAGATTCATACACCACTTCTCATTAAATCAAAGTTCGCCACGCACTTTTGCATTCGCAAAAGTGTACACGGGTGATCCCATGGGCGAACGGCTGACCACGGGCGAACACGAGATTCATACACCACTTCTCATTAAATCAAAGTTCGCCACGCAC